>MDTF01012118.1_pt1 | contig 11641 bp, 11 predicted proteins | sample 811191 | NCBI WGS metagenome assembly MDTF01 (sample SAMN05326649, study PRJNA326480) | marine metagenome | isolation source: seawater | place: Southern Ocean | collected 2011
CACCGGCGCCATAATCAGTGCGTCCTTACCGCGTATATTTCTTTTGTGCATATAGGTCAACCTACCAGAGAGACTCACCGATGGCGCAACCATATAGCTGCCCCAGGTAGACAACTGATGTTCATCACCTAGACGATAATTATCTGTGTTATCTTTAACACGCAATACGCTCCGCCACTGACTACCCCAACCTAGCTTTGCACTATGATTGGAATACGTGAGACCACTGATCAAATCAAAGCTACCGGAGCCCAACTGCATAGGGTATGGCAGACGGACGGTCGGCCGTATATTCATTGGTGTGAGTATTTCGTCGACCTCCTCATTATCGCCGGTAGGTAGAGAAACACCCAAGGTGCCGTGCCAAGACGCGTCTATCCCTGAACCAAGCTGAAACAGAGCGGATACTTGAGTGTCACCCAAGCCACTGGTTTCGGTGGTAAATGTACCCAATCGCTGAACCCCCATTCCGCCCATAAACGTAAGGTGGTCCATCTCAGTATTTTTATAACTGGTCATAGCCATTAAGGTCACACGATCTGTTGGCGCGTACATTGCCCCCAGCATTTGCATTTCCATGTTCATTTTTGTTGGTACAACCCGCAAGTTCGCAGGCTGCATTGGCATAGCTGCAAAAGCATTTGTCTGTGTTTGTACAATGTCTTCAGGGGACAAAGACGAAGTGCCATTGCGGTTATCATGCATAGACATTCTCATCGTGCGAAACGACATCATCCACTCCCCTTTCTTGTGTACGTGGTCACCCATCACGCCGATCGGTGCGTGGCTATCAGGCCTAGTGTTCGCCCACGCAGCACTGCTGCACAGACAAAAAACACTCAAAGCAATTAACTTGCTCATAATTATTCTCCATAGTGTTAGGTTTTTTAACTGTAGAAAAATCTAACGCTTGGCGGAGCGCGGGGTTGAAAGTGCGTTCGGCGATTAACAGAATATCCTGCTCGCATTTGCGCTTTCAATATTGTGGCGGACTGGACCTGAGCAATGTAATCCGGCATGGAAGTCAGAGTCGGATCTTCGTTTACCGATAGCAGAGCGAAGTCACAACTAATGAGGTCCACTTCATTCGAGCTATGCTGCTGATGATCGCTGGACACACTCATCATTTGCTTAACGGTCATGCCGTCAGGACAAAGTATTAAATACCACTGACCATCTGTGGGCATGGTGCCCATAGGAATCATTAGACGCAGGCAAATGCTTGCCCAAGCTAGAAGAAGCAGAACGCGTCTATACATTCAACACTCTTAGGGAAGCTAGAAAGTTAGCAAGGAAACTAGTTACAAAGTCAGCTAAATGCATACTCGTCGGCAAATCTAATCTTAAACAGAACACAAACTCAAAAGCTCTACTCGACCGAATTAGTTGGTGGAGTCAAAAATATACTTCAGCAGTTATGTTCTAAATTTAGCAGCGCCAATCTAGTTAAAACTGGCGTTACCATTTATGCAGAGATTGTTAAGCTAGGCTATGTAAAGCACAAATCTTGTTTCCAGAAGGGTCGAGCAAGTACGCTAAGTACATGCCATTTGGTCCACCGCGGACACCTGGGAGGTCTTCACAATTTACACCACCATTTGCCAGACCCGCTGCATGCCAAGCATCAGCCTGCTCTTGAGTTGCTGCGACAAAACCTATAGTGCTGCCGTTGCCATGGGTAGCCGCCTCACCGTCAATAGGCTTCGTTAGCGCAAACACACCGGCTTCAGTGCGATAAAAACATCGACCCTTATCATCTATAAAGCCCTCGCTGTGGCCTAAAGCACCTAAAACAGCATCGTAAAATACTTTTGAAGCCTGAATGTCGTTAGCGCCGATCATGATATGACTGAACATAATAGTAAGTCTCTTATAGCTGAATAATGAGGTGACACTTTAACCCGCAACTAATTCAGCGCAAAGAAATTTTCTATAAAACTAAGACTGCAGGCGGAGAAAGCCAGCGCGCGGGTAAAGTCTAGCTACGAGAAGCTTACTGTCGCAGTTCCTGGGGTCACGACCTCTCCTGCCTCATTTTTGATAAACAGCCTTATCTCAACTAGCCTGTTCTTCAGGTCTACTGTGGTGACATTGCCGCCACTAGTCAGCACTTCGCCCAAATAGGATGCCTTACGATTCGTGTAACTAAAATTCATCACACGCCCCTGAGCTCCTGCCCAGTTTAGCGCCACCTGAGACAGCCAATCGCCCTGCAACGGACCGTCAATGACAATAGCTGGATGCCCTTCAACCCCAATAGTGTAAGTTTCATCGTAGTGAATACGATGAGCATTCCAGACCGCGGCGTTATACATGAACAGACTGACGTTGGTGGCTGTATGCCGACGCTGAGGCAATTCACTGCCTACGCTTAGCATTGCTAAGTTGATCCCTGTTCCTATTTCTTCTGTTAGAGCGGTACTCATCGGCTACCTCGCAATACTGGTTTGAATTTCTTCCAGCACCAGCTCACCTTGAGCATTAGTGATGGCAAGAGATCGAACGGTAAAAATGAGCGGCCCAGTGCTGCCCTGTTTTTCATACATGTCGGTTATCTTACGTATGCCGGTCAACCGGTCTCCGGGATTAATAAGCTTATGCTGATTAATCTGCGTACCACCCGCCATAATACGTTTCAACGGCAGCTTGGGCCCAGTTGCATTACCACGCGCAAGGCCGTCAACACGCATATCCGCAAGCGCAGTGATGGGCGAGAATAAATTGAAGATAAACATGGGTGGCGCTTCATCACCTTGAATATATTTAGGCTGCTGCTGTTCCGTCGCCGCAGCATACTTTTGTATTTCTCGACGGCTGATCTCTACCTCAATACTCGGCTCTGCAGTGCCGATTGAGTCAAAGTGTTCCTTGGTTAATAGACCCATGCACATTCTCACTGTCGGTTGTTTGATTTTATAGACTAACCTACAGATCCATCAGGGAGGAAGCGCGGTAAATGCTAGTCTTCCCTGTCAATACTTTAATCCTGAGCGCAGAGCCAGCAACACGACGATATTCCTCTCAGTCGGCCTCGGGTCAATATCTGTTAATCTAAAGTTGTCGATAGCCAAAGGTGCCATTTGCCGAAAAGTTTGGATACTGATAACGAATAATTGGATACAAAGAGAATCTCAATGACCCACCTACTTCTAGACATAAAAGATCATATAGCCACGCTGACTTTAAACAATCCAGAGCAACGTAATGCCTACAGCCCAGAAATGGCTGTGAAATTGACCCAGTATCTGCGCCAATGTGACCGCGATCCAGATGTTCGAGTAGTAATTATTACCGGCGCGGGTGACTCTTTTTGCGTGGGCTTAGACCTTAACGACGTACGCGAGCGCGGTGAAAAAGAGCGGCCTTCTGATACCGAAAACCATCCTACCCAACGTGTATTGCGCACATATCCCTTTCAAATTTCCAAGCCTGTTATCTGTGCTATTAATGGCGCGGCCGGAGGATTTGGCGCCGCTTATCCACTGACCTGCGACATTAGGCTAGCCGCAAATGAAGCGAACATTGCCTTCTCATTCGTGAAATGGGGACTTATTCCAGAGATGGGAACCACCTGGACCCTGCCTAGACTCATTGGCATAGAGAAAACATCCGACCTACTGCTTACAGGGCGCAAAGTATCTGGCACAGAGGCTGCCAGTATGGGGTTGGTCTTACGGTCTGTGCCACGATCAGAACTCATATTGGAGGCGCGCAGTTTGGCCAAAGAGATCGCCGAAGGCTCTTCACCCACCGCAGTGTCAATAGTTAAGCGTATGACCTGGGGCAGAATGATGGACGAAGGTGAGCTTTATAGAGCCATATACGAGGACGACGATGTCATTGCATGGGCTTTCAAGGGACCCGACGCGGCAGAGGGCAATGCTGCGTTCTTCGAAAAACGACCTGCAAACTGGGCTGACGTAGATCGAGACACGTTGCCAGACTTTGGTAAGCGCAATGCTAATCCGTTTGGTGGAGGCTAACCGTTTAGTACTTAGCAGTATTTGGCGAAAATTGAAGGCGTTAGGGACCAAACCGCTGGTTTTGAATGATGCCTCTGCGAGCTTGTATCACATGTAAGGCGCACGGAAGGCGCATTAAAAAGACCATTTCATGAAGGGGAATAACCTGCTTAACTTACAGGCTAATTCCCCTCCTAGAGTTGTGACTGTTAAGAAAGAACCAATACCGCTAACTGGAATATTCCTTCAACTGCATCAGCAACACCGGGAATAAACCAAACACTTAATGCGGTGACAACAATGGCTACAGCGATACGTTTTACATATAAGCTCACGATTGATCTCCTTCTAACACAACCAACTCTTCAGTAACTGCATCAGTCGCCTCTTTAGCCATTTCTATAACAGATTCTTCAACAGTCATCCCAGCGCCCGCATTATGCTCACGCGGCGCAGCCTCAAATATCCATAAATCGCCAGACTCAATAACTGCACGGGTCGCTTGCGATGGATATTTCGCGCTAATTACAGCAGCAATCTCATCTAACACCTCACCCGTTTGAATCCGCTTTAACTGACGCTCGTAGCGAACACCTTCAATACGCACAATTGCTCGGCCGTCAGCGACCGCCTGACCCGGCCAAGTTTTCCAAATTTTGCCAAAGAAAGAATTCATATAACCGGACCACACATACATCTTGCCACGCACTTCAGCGACCCAAATACGACGAGATTCAGGCGGGGTGAGCAACTGCAATTCCAAGGTTGGCACGTCACTCAAAAAGCGCCAATCAGGCTCATCACCGACATACATCTGACCAGACGTCAGAGGCCCACCAGAGAACACCCTATTTGGTCCATCAGCAGAACTCTGCTTAGCCGCCGCGGTTAACACTGCAGTAGCCAATACCAAGGCAACGCCCAGCACAATGACCAATACTTTTACTAAAAAATTCATCACAGATCCAATTCTTAATTGAGACGCGACTATAGGGGATAAGCAAGGCAAACGCGAAAAGCAAAATCTAAAAAAACCCGCTATTATGCGCGCACTTTTGCAGTGACCGATCAAAAATGAAATTTGCCGACCCCTACATTACTAATAATGGCGGCCAGAGAGCCCACGTTGCCTTAACTGAGCTTAGTACTCTGTGGCTAAACACCGGCACGCTGTGCAACTTGGCATGCAAAAACTGCTACATAAAATCCACGCCCAGCAATGATCGCTTATCTTATCTATCCCTAGCCGAGGTTTTACCCTACCTAGATGAGATCCAGCGCGATGGCTACAAAACGCGAGAAATAGGCATTACCGGTGGCGAGCCGTTTATGAACCCTGAGATCTTAGCCATTATGCAGGCATGTTTGAGCGAGGGCTTTAAGCTATTGGTTTTAACCAATGCTATGCGCCCCATGATGCGACCGCGGATACAGGCTGGGCTTTTGGATCTCAAGAAGGTTTATAGCGACTCCTTAACTTTGCGAGTCTCGGTGGATCATTTCACGCAAAGTCGGCATGAAGAAGAGCGCGGCCTAGCTTCTTGGGCTCCTATGATTAAGGGCCTTAAGTGGCTGTCTACAAACAAATTCCAAATTGATATTGCTGGCCGCACGCTCTGGGGTGAAAGCGAGGCCGAGTTACGCGAAGGCTTTGCGGCGCTCTTTCAGCAGCAGAACATTTCCATTGATGCACTGGATGCAAAACAACTGACATTGTTCCCAGAAATGAATGAAGATACTCAAGTGCCCGAAATTTCCACAGAGTGCTGGGACATTCTTGGTGTATCTGCCAACGATATGATGTGCGCTAGTTCTCGAATGGTGGTTAAGCACAAAGGCCAAGAAAAGCCTTCAGTCATGGCCTGTACTTTACTCGCTTATGACGAGCAATTTGATATGGGTAGCACGCTAGGTGAGGCGTCCAAAAGCGTCCAACTCAACCACCCCCATTGTGCGAAATTTTGCGTGCTGGGTGGCGGCAGTTGCAGCACTTAGTATTTATCTTGATAACTTGGATTATGTGCTACCGCCTAAGTAGTTAGGCGGCTAAAAGACTGAGAGGCAGCTAAGAGCCCAAAAAACTTGCACCCATCACTAAGCCCGCAAAACCCCCAGCCAACGTTTTTGAATATCTGTTAATGCCTCATCAGCAGTCAGCACAGAACCTGCTAAAGCTTCACGCACTTCCCTAGGCGTATCTGTAAACGACCCGCGCAAAAGCTCAGGAAATATGGCTTTGGCGTTGGTCATGGCACCTTGGTAGGTGGCAAAGAACTTTTCTACGCTCACATGCTGGGTTGGATCGTCCATCCAGCAGTCAAAGTCTGTGACTAGGCATATGGTGCAATATGCCATTTGAGCTTCTCGCGCTAAAAAAACTTCTGGCACATTGGTCATGCCTACTAAGTCGCACTTTGCACTGTCGCGTAAAAAGAAACTTTCCGCACGGGTGCCCAAGCGCGGCCCCTCAACACAGGCATAGGTTTTATCCACATGCAGGGATTGCCCAATTCGCTGGGCAGCGCCTTGAATATCCGCAGACAATGCTGGGCATACCGGATAAGCAGTGGAAACGTGAGCCGCCACTCCATCACCGAAGAAGCTATAGGCACGCTTGCCGCGGGTATGATCAAAGTATTGGGAAGCAATTGCCAAATCACCCGGCTTTAAGTCGCCGCGTAAACTACCTGCCGCAGAAATCCCCAAAACGCGAAGGGCGCCCAAAGATTTTAGGGCAAATATATTTGCCCTATAATTTACCTCTCCGGGCAGGAGCTGATGATTCAGACCATGACGCGCCAAAAATAAAACGCTCTTGCCTTGATAACTGCCCTGCACAATTGGGCCGGAGGGCTGACCGAAGGGTGTGTCTATAACGTGCTCTTTTTCAATGCTCAGCTCGGTCAATTGATACAGTCCAGAGCCGCCAATAATTGCCAGCATGCAACCTCCTGCTCTGTGGCGTGTGTGATTGCGCATCCTAGGGCTAAGCAGCAAACTTAAGCAAGTCAAAAACAGACAAGTTGAACAAGCCAAATTAACTATTGTTTGTCCATCCCCCTACCCATTGATCGAGATTTTCTATTAGGATGCGCGATCTGCTTTTTTCGGAATCACAACATTGCGGCGTATAAAAATAATTGCCTTACTTTTGGCCCTAATAACCACTTCTCTCTCTCAGGTCACAACCGCTAGAGACAACACCATGGCAAAGTTCACAAAAGCACCCATAGACGACAAAGGTCTGTTCACTAACGTAAAAGGCGAGCTGTCCCAAGGCGGCCTAAATGTACGGGTGCCCTTTATGTTGCGCCGCTTTGGCACTTACTTTCGCAGCAGTGAAGGCGCGCCAATCCTTAGCAAAAATGATGGAGCGGCCTTACGTGCCAACGCACTTAATGATGAAAAAGCCACTGTCACCTGGGTAGGCCACGCAACGGTACTGGTGCAAATGCATGGGGTAACATTTCTTACCGACCCAATATGGTCAGATTGGCCTAGCCCAATGGCATATATTGGCCCCCGCAGATTTGTAGAACCCGGCGTTGAAATAGACAACTTACCCGCCATCGATTTTGTAGTTGTGTCGCACAATCACTACGACCACTTAGACCTACCTACACTTAAAGCTTTGGCGCAAAAAAACGCCGACACAAAATTTTTTGTGCCGCTGGGTAATGCAAAATTGCTGAATAGCCAAGGCATAGCAAAGGTCACCGAAATGGATTGGGGCGATACCGCAACTTACAAAGACCTAACCATTCACTGCCTACCCACGCAACACTGGAGCAAGCGTTCTATCAGCGACACACGGAAAACACTATGGTCGTCTTGGGCGGTGACCGGACCAGAAAAGCGCTTCTATTTTGCAGGTGACACCGGCTACTTCTCAGGCTTCAAAGAAATTGGTGAAAAACTTGGCCCCTTTAATGTTGCCGCTATGCCTATAGGCGCATACGAGCCCAATGCCATGATGAAAGCCTCACATATGGACCCTGCGGAATCGATAATGGCATCTCTAGATCTCAAGGCAGAGAGAGTGCTGGCCATCCACTTTGGCACCTTTGACCTATCTGACGAACCTTTAGGGGAGCCGCCGGTGCTATTTAGAAAAGCTGCAGCTGCAACAACCTTGGCTGGGGACAAGACTTGGGTATTCGACATAGGCGAAACTCGAGAGTTTTAAGTCAATAGGACAAAACTCTAAGTGCAAAAAAGAAAGCGTCGAAAACGCTAATAAATAGGATCATCACCAATTAAGTTCGCAATCTATCACCACTCCGGAAAACCGTTAATCCATAGGCGTACTTATCTTCTACAGGTATAGTTTAGTGGAGAGAAATATATTCGATGCCGCCTATAAGCGCCGGTCACACTCAGCAGTTAGCCACTTTCAAGCACAGTTCACTCTCTGTTTGCAGACGTTTTATCGCGGTTAAAGCGGAATGCTTTGCGCTTGTATTGAACACCGAGGAGATTTAATAAATGCCAATACTTCCCAGCACCATTAACACCGGTAGCGCTGAATTTAAGGCCAATGCCAATGCTATGGGCGCCCTTGTTGCTGACCTTGCAGTAAAAGTAGCTGAAACCAAAAAAGGGGGCGGTGAAAAGTACCAGCAACGCCATGTAGCGCGGGGAAAGCTGCTGCCTAGAGATCGTGTTAAGCATCTGCTGGACCCTGGCAGTCCGTTTCTGGAGCTGTCTCAATTAGCAGCCCTAGATATTTACCCAGAAGATGTGCCCTGTGCTGGCATCATTACCGGCATAGGCCGTGTGGAAGGCCAGGAATGTATTGTTGTGGTCAACGACGCCACCGTTAAAGGTGGGAGCTATTACCCGCTTACGGTCAAAAAACACCTTCGCGCTCAAGCAATTGCTGCACAAAATAATCTGCCTTGTATCTACTTGGTGGATTCCGGCGGTGCGAACCTGCCCCTACAAGACGACATATTTCCGGACACCAATCACTTTGGCCGGATTTTCTTTAATCAAGCCAACATGTCCGCGGAAAATATTCCGCAAATTGCGGCGGTTATGGGTTCTTGTACTGCAGGCGGTGCTTACGTGCCTGCGATGGCGGACGAAGCCATTATTGTTAAAAACCAAGGCACCATTTTTCTGGCAGGGCCACCCTTGGTTAAAGCGGCCACTGGCGAAATCGTAGGCGCTGAAGAATTGGGCGGTGCTGACTTGCACTCTCGCACCTCTGGTGTGACCGATCACTATGCGCATAACGACGAACACGCTCTGCAACTAGTTCGTCAGTGCATCAAAAACTTGAACCGTACCAAACCTGCCACGGTAGATTTACGCGAACCCGTTGCGCCCGTCTATGACCCTCGGGAGATCTACGGAATTGTTCCCAGCGATCCGCGACAGCCTTATGACGTTCGGGATATCATTTCACGCATTGTCGACGACTCAGACTTCGACGAATTCAAAGCTTTGTTTGGCACAACCTTAGTGACCGGCTTTGCCCGCATATACGGCTACCCTGTTGGCATAGTTGCTAACAACGGCATTCTGTTTGGCGAGTCTGCCGTCAAAGGTGCGCACTTTATTGAGCTGTGTGCGCAGCGCAAAATCCCCCTAGTATTTCTGCAAAACATTGCAGGTTTCATGGTTGGGCAACAATACGAAGCCGGCGGCATTGCCAAACACGGCGCCAAAATGGTCACTGCAGTAGCGTGCGCTCAGGTTCCTAAGTTCACTGTCGTCATTGGCGGTTCCTTTGGCGCCGGCAATTACGGTATGTGCGGGCGCGCTTACGACCCCCGCTTTCTATTTATGTGGCCAAACGCGCGAATCTCTGTCATGGGCGGCGAGCAAGCTGCCAGCGTACTAGCACAGCTCAAGCGAGATCAGCTAGAGAGTAACGGTGAAGAATGGCCTGCGGAGGACGAAGCTACGTTCAAACAACCGATACTCGACACCTACAACCAGCAAGGTCACCCCTACTACGCCTCTGCGCGACTCTGGGACGACGGTATTATCGACCCAGCAGATACCCGCATGGTCCTTGGCCTTGGCATATCCGCCTCTCTCAACCGCCCAATAGATTCAACACGCTTCGGCGTGTTTAGGATGTAACCCAATGATCAGCAAAATACTTATCGCCAACCGTGGCGAAATTGCCTGCCGCATTATTCGCACTGTAAAAAAACTCGGCTTATCTAGTGTTGCCGTCTACTCAGACGCTGACGCCAATGCCTTACATGTGAATATGGCAGATGAAGCAATACACATTGGCGAGTCTATGGCGAGCGCCTCTTACTTAGACTTCAACAAAGTCATTCAGGCAGCTCTGGTCTCAGGCGCAGACGCAATTCACCCGGGCTATGGATTCCTCAGCGAAAATGCGGGCTTTGCAAAAGCCTGTAGTGACAACGGCCTTAATTTTATTGGACCACCGGAAATTTCCATTGAAGCCATGGGTTCTAAATCTGCCGCCAAAGAGATTATGCAGTCTGCTGGTATACCATTAATTTCTGGTTACCATGGCGACAACCAAGACCCAGATTTTTTGCAACAAGAGGCGGCTAAAATCGGTTATCCAGTGCTTCTTAAAGCAGCCGCTGGCGGTGGCGGTAAGGGTATGCGTATTGTCGAAAGCGCTGACATTTTTCACGAAGCATTAGCCGCCGCTCAACGTGAAGCCACTAATGCTTTTGGCGAACAGTTAATGCTGGTTGAGAAGTACTTACTCCAGCCCAGGCACATCGAGATACAGGTTTTTTGTGATCAGCTGGGTAACGGCGTTTATCTGAATGAGAGGGATTGTTCCATTCAACGCCGCCACCAAAAAATAATCGAAGAAGCCCCAGCACCGGGCATGAGTAAAAGCCTGCGCGAGAAAATGGGTATGGCGGCCTTAGGGTGTGCTCAGGCCATTAACTATGTAGGCGCAGGCACAGTGGAGTTTTTATTAGACGCCAACGGTGACTTTTACTTTATGGAGATGAACACTCGCTTGCAAGTAGAGCACCCGGTGACGGAAATGATCACTGGCTTTGATTTGGTGGAATGGCAAATTCTCGTAGCCAATGGTCTGCCGTTGCCAGTGCAGCAAGATCAAGTACCCCTCATGGGTCATGCCATTGAAGCGCGTATTTATGCTGAGGACCCTGCGCAAGAATTTTTACCACAAACAGGTCAATTAGAGTTCTTAGCTACCCCAGCCGAGTCTGAGCACGTGCGCATTGATACTGGCGTTGTTCAGGGCGATGAAATCAGTATTTATTACGACCCTATGATTTCTAAGCTGATTGTTTGGGATAAAGACAGAGGCAGCGCATTGCGACGCCTCACTAAAGCCCTCAGCGAATATCATGTGGCCGGGGTTACAACCAACATCAGCTTTTTGCATACATTGAGCAAGTCAGCGGGCTTTAAAGATGCTGATTTAGACACAAGTTTTATTCAAACCCATAGCGAAGTACTGTTTGCGTCCAAAAATGAAAACATGCCGTTGCTAATGGCTGCTGCTTCGCTTTTTCAATTGCAGACTAACCAACAATGTTACAAAGCTGCTGCTAATGATCCTTACTCACCCTGGGCACACAGCAACGCTTGGCACATGAATGAACCCAATCAACAAACACTCAACCTAACCTTCAACATAGATTCCGACCTTGCGCAAGACGGCACAACCTTTTGCGTTAAAGCAGAGCATACAG
>MDTF01012869.1_pt1 | contig 11640 bp, 12 predicted proteins | sample 811191 | NCBI WGS metagenome assembly MDTF01 (sample SAMN05326649, study PRJNA326480) | marine metagenome | isolation source: seawater | place: Southern Ocean | collected 2011
AAGAAAAAAAAGTTTTGGTAATTGATCTTGATCCACAAGGAAATGCCACTACTGGACTTGGCTTATCTAATTTAGAAAATTCTACTGATACTATTTACGGGGTTTTGAACGGAACAAAAACAATTTCGGAGGTAATTAAAAAAACTGAATTTATGAATTTAGATATTATAACCTCTAATGTAGATTTATCTGGGATTGAGGTTGAAACTGCCGATGACAATATGAGAGCTTTCATTTTAAAACGCGAATTAAGCGCATATTTGAATGATACTAGAGGAAGCTATGATTATATACTTATTGACTGTCCACCATCATTAAATCTACTAACAGTTATGGCTTTAGTGTCTTCTCACTCACTCGTGGTACCATTACAAACAGAATTCTTTGCTTTAGAAGGTCTAACACAACTAATGAAAACTATAGAGAGAATAAAAGTAAGCTTGAATCCTGAATTAAAAATCAGAGGAATTCTTCTGACCATGTATGATAAGAGAAACAAACTTTCAGCCCAAGTTGAAAAAGAGGCAAGAGACTATTTTAAGGAAAAAGTTTATATTACCATTATACCGAGAAATGTAAGACTGTCCGAAGCGCCATCACATGGCATGCCAGTTTTAATTTATGATAAGCTATGTCCAGGAAGTAAATCATATTTTAGTTTTACAGATGAATTTATAAATCAAGAACAAACAATAGGGAGTGCAGCATAATGGATGCGTCTAAAATAAAAAAAGGTTTAGGCAGAGGATTGTCGTCTCTAATAGGTGAAACAAAAATAGAAACGAATATAAAAAAACTTTCAGTAAGCGATTTAGTGAGTAATAAATTTCAGCCAAGAAAGGTATTTAATGAAGAAGAATTACAAGATTTAACTAACTCAATAAAAGAAAGAGGAATTATCCAGCCAATTATTGTTCGGCGATCTACTGATCAAAACTCTAAATATGAAATAATTGCTGGAGAGAGAAGGTGGTTAGCTGCCCAAAAAGCAGGTTTACATGAAGTTCCAGCAGTAATAACGGAAGCAGATGATTTAAAATCATTAGAGTTTGCTATCGTAGAGAATGTTCAAAGAAATGACCTAAACGCCATCGAGGAAGCTAGGGGATATCAACGGCTAATAAAAGAATTTTCGTATGACCAAGAAAAAGTAGCTCAATTTATAGGGAAAAGCAGAAGTCATATAGCTAACTTTTTAAGACTACTAGGGTTGCCTGAGGAAGTTTTAAAATTAATAGAGACTAAAAAAATATCTCCAGGTCATGCAAAAATTTTAGTTGGATTAACCAATGCAGAGTTCGTCGCAAAAAAAATAGTTGAAAGAAAGCTGTCAGTACGTCAGGCAGAAAACTTTATAAAGATTTTTAAAATAAAAAAGAAGGAATTTAAAACACATAAAGACCCTAATTTGCAAGCTTTAGAATCTTCACTTGTAAGCAAGGTTGGTCTCAATATCTTGATTAAAAATAAAAAAGACAATTCTGGTTCTTTAGTAGTTGAATACAAGGACCTTGATCAACTAAATAAAATTATAGAAATTATTAAACTTAACTATTAGATTTTTTGGAATTAGAGATTATAAAATCTGATAGTATGCATTTAGCCATGGTTGAGTTTTTTTTAATTAAATATTCAATTTCAGTGGTCTTATAGATTAGATTATTTAATTCATTTTTTCCCCAGGCTTTAATTTGTTGTGTCACTAGTGGTTTATCTTTCCAAAAAATAGGAGGTTTAAAGGATGAAATAGCAACTTCAATATTATTTTTTTCATCAACCAAATCGTAGATTTTTATTAACCTTTTTACCTTAGACAGCAAAGTTCTAACAATTATTATATTATCTTCATCCGCGTAATTGTTTTCTCCTAAAATAGATATTGTTTTCCTTGTATTTTTTGCCAGGCAATGGTCAACAAGCTCTGAAGCACTGTAGTTATCTGCAAGATTAGTTAGTTGTACGATTTCTTCTAAATTAATAACCTTTTTGTTTAAGGAATAGTTCTCAATTTTTTTTAATTCATTATTCAAGTTTTTCCTATCCCCTCTACATCTTTCCACCAGCACATTGATTAATTGTTGAGAAATTGGTATTTTTTTATTTCTAAAAAATTGACTGACTATTGAGTTCAAAGTTTGAATATTGTCTTCATAAAAAGGAACGCATATGATTTTTTTATTCTTCTCGAATATTTTTCGTAATAAAGATTTCTTTTCTAGGTTTTTGGCATTTAAAATTAATTTAATATCTTTTACATTTTTTTCTAAAAGCTCTTCAATTATATTGCTGATTTTATCAGACGATCTATTTATTATTATAAGTTTTTCATTATCAAAAAATGATTTAGACAAAATACTATTAAAGAAATCATTTTGATTATCTACAATTTCTTTTTCGTCATATCTATAAATCTTATCTGGGTAATTTTTTTCAAATAAATTTAAGATTATCTCGTCCTTTAAGCCCTCATTGTCACCAAAAAAAAGGTAAAAATTATAATTATCTAAATTTACTTTATTTAATTCAAATGACTTAACAATCATTGAATATTTGATAGTTTAAAAATTAATTCATCTGCAATTGTTTCAGCTAAATTCGTTTTTAATTCTTTCTCATACCTTTTTAGGTCGTACTTGTTTGAATTATTGTTATATTTAAAAACTTTCTCAACTTTTAAACGATTTTTAAGATTATTCTCAATGAAAACCTCAACATTAACTATTGTCGTATTTTTAAAGCTTGTAGGATTTCCCTGCACATCTTTTGCTAGAACTACTTTTATGGCCTCACTTTTAACATTTAATCTAAATTTTTTGTCTTGTTCATTCAAAACGTAATTACTAAACTTCTGTTTAATCTTTAAATTAACATCTCTGTCACCCTCATACTTTATGCTTGAAATTGAAAATTTATAATTTTTTGAATTTTTTTTTGAGAGAGTAGCCTCATAGCCACAGGCTGTTGTAAAAAAAAAAAAACAAAGCGTAAATATTTTTTTTAACATCATTATATTATAATATTTATTAATCTATTTGATACAAAAATTGTTTTTCTTATCTTTTGTTCTTTTATGAATTTTTCTGTTTCTTTATTTTCTCTAATTTTTTTCAATAAAGTTTTTTCATCAATATTATTTTTAGCTTTTAAAATACCCTTTTTTTTTCCATTAATTTGAATGACAAAATTAATGTTTTCCTCTAAAAGCTCTTCCTTTATAATTTTAGGCCATTTTATTTCATCCTGACTAATATTAGATAGACATTCGTTTGCAAAATGAGGAATAAAAGGGCACATCGTTATTAGTATTTTTTTATAGTTATCAATTAAAACGCTTGTTTTGATTGGATTTTCTATTTCTTTAATAAAAAAATTATACATTTCGTGAAGATTGGCAACTATTACATTGTAATGAAATTTTTCTAAGTTCTGAGTGATTTTATGAATTAATTGATTTGTAAATTTAGTTATTTTTTCATTCTCTACATCAGAATTATTCAAGTCAATTTTCTTTAAAATTTTTGAATTTAATATCCATAATTTTTGTAAAAATTTGTATGACGCTATCATTCCTTGATCAGACCATTGAACATCTTTTTCTGGAGGACTGTCCGACAAAATAAATAGCCTCACAGAATCTGCTCCATAATTTTCAATGATACTTTGAGGATCGACCGTATTTTTTTTTGACTTTGACATAGATTCTGTTGGACCAACAATTATTTTTTCTAGAGGATTTGTTTTCTTATAAAAGTTTTTTCCATCTTCAGAGGAAATTTCATCAGGACTTAACCATTGATTCTCTTGATCCTTGTAGGTCTCATGACAAACCATTCCTTGAGTAAATAAACCATCAAAAGGTTCTTTCAGTTTAAATTTCTCATTTTGAAATGAGAGTGCTTGCATAAAAAACCTTGAATATAAAAGATGTAAAATTGCATGTTCAACTCCACCTATGTATTGATCAACTGGCATCCAATAATCAATTTCTTCTTGGTTGAATCCATAATCTTTATTATTTGAAGAACAGAATCTTAAAAAATACCATGAAGAATCAACAAATGTGTCCAAAGTATCTGTTTCTCGTCTGTACTTTTTACCATCCAGTGTAAAATATTTCCAGTCTTCTGCAGTATCTAGTGGATTGCCAGTGTTTTCTAATTTTTCTATTTTAGGTAATTTCACTGGAAGCATATTTTTAGGAATTTTAATCGGCTGATTATTTTCATCATAAGCAATTGGAATGGGGCAACCCCAATAACGTTGTCTAGATATTCCCCAATCTTTTAATCTATAGTTAGTCTTTTTCTTCCCGAGATCGTTTTTTTCAAGAAATTCTATTGTTTTAAAGATTGATTCACTTGGAGCTTTCAAACCATTTAAAAAATTTGAATTATAAAGATAACCTTCTCCAGTGTAAGCCTCATTATCGATTTTAAAATCTTTATTTTTTTCTGGTTTTACAACTGGTGTAATTTTTAAATTATATTTTTTTGCAAAATCTAAATCTCTCTGATCGTGAGCAGGACAACCAAAAACAGCTCCAAGTCCATAATCCATTAAAACAAAATTAGCAAAATAAACTGGTACTTTTATGCTTTTATCTAACGGGTTTACTGCAATCAAATCAGTTTTAAATCCTAGCTTTTCAGCAGCAGCAATAGATTCTTCTGTTGTTCCAGTTTTAGAACATTCCTTTTTAAAATTCTGAAATTTTTCATCTTGTTCATAAAATTTTGCCAAAGGATGATCAACTGATAGCGCTAGAAAAGAAAGTCCAAATAATGTGTCTGGTCTAGTTGTGTAGCAGTTAATGTTATCAATCTGTTTTTCACTCTCAATTTTAAACTCAACCTCACAGCCAAAAGATTTACCAATCCAATTTTTTTGCATTACCTTTACTTTATTTGGCCAATTATTCAGTGAATCTAATCCTTTTAGAAGGTCTTCTGAGAATTTTGATATATTAAAAAACCATTGGTTTAATTTTTTTCTTTCTACAGTAGCGCCTGATCTCCAACCTTTGCCATCAACAACTTGTTCGTTTGCTAAAACTGTTTCATCAACAGGATCCCAGTTCACATAATTTTCTTTTCTGTAAACTAAACCTTTATCATAAAGTTCTAAAAAAAACTCTTGTTGGTGCTTGTAATAATCAGGAGAGCAAGTTGAAATTTCTTTATCCCAATCAATTGATAAACCAAGTTTTTTTAATTGCAATTTCATGGTCTTAATATTTGATTCTGTCCAAGTCTTTGGGTCAAGATTGTTTTGCCTGGCGGCATTTTCAGCTGGCATTCCAAATGAGTCCCATCCCATTGGATGAAGAACATTATACCCTTGTAAGGCTTTAAATCTTGCTAGCACATCGCCTATTGTATAATTTCTTACGTGGCCCATATGAATTTTCCCAGATGGGTATGGAAACATTTCTAAGCAATAAAATTTCTTCTTACTTTTATCAATCTTAGACAAAAAAGATTTATTTTCTGACCAAATTTTCTGCCACTTTTGCTCTACAGTTTTAAAATTATATCTTTCCACAAAAATTGAACTTTGAAATTTTAATTTGTCTTATTATCGAGTCCAGTGTACGGCTTAAAATTTTTATCTTTATTCTGTTTTTTGTATACTGCAGCTGTCTTTAAAATTTTTCGTTTTAATTCAGATACAAGCTCTCCTGGTTTTTCAGAAGTTATGCAGTTTGATTGCGTTATACATTTTTTACTAAAAACTTTTATATCCAAGGCATCAGATCTAACCTCATTTGTTAAAAACCTTATAGATATTTTTACACTTTCATTTGAGCTTCCATCAGTAGAATACCAGTCAGTAATTATGATTCCACCACCATAATTAACAGAAGCTAGAGGCATAAAATCTATTGTATCAAGTGAGGCTCTCCACAATTCATTAGAGCTTGCAAATTCAAATTTACCACCCCCTCTATTCTTACCAACTTTATCCATCAGTCTAAAACCTCTTCCTTCTTCAATATTTTTTTTAACTCTCTCATTTGGATTAGGAGGATATTTTTTGGCATCAGCTCCAGGTAACGTACCACATGAAGCTAAAATAATTGTAAAGAGGGCTAAAAAAGCAGATATTTTTAAAGTATCAATATTATTCATTTATTTATTTAAATTACAGTCAATTTATGAGGTATATAATTTAAAAGTTATAAAAAATACAGTAAAATAAGGGTAAATTTAGTGATGTAAAAATACAACACTTACAACTTTATTCTTAATTAATGTTAATTATTGCCTTTGAAAGTCTCATTTTCTGATATTTAGGCTTTGTTTAATATTAAATATAACAATAAAAATAAGGAAAATAAAATGAACAAACTTAAAAAAATAGGTTTAACAGCATTAGCTGGTTCACTTGTTGCGACATCAGTATTTGCTGGTGAAATGGCAGTGACTGGTTCTGCAGCAATAACTTTTGCAGGTCAAGATAATACATCTTCTGGTAATGGTTTTACTATGTCAGATGAAATTAAATTTGATGGTTCAGGAGAAATGGACAATGGTTGGACTGTTTCAGTAAACATGCAATTAGATAACAATGCACAAGACGTTGCTGGAAATAACATGGATAACAGATCTATCAAAATCGACATGGGTGATGCTGGAACTTTAAAAATGGTTGGTCACGGTGGTGATAGTGCTATGAGTGCAGTAGACGATGTTATGCCTCATGCTGATGGAAATGAAACATGGGATACAATTGCTGCTGCTGAAGGTGGAGCAACAAAACTTAAATCTATCTCAGGAAACTCTGTAAACAACATGTTCTCTTACACTAACTCATCTATGATGGATGGTTTATCTGTAACTGCAACTGTATCTCCTTCAGACGGAACTAATGCATCGACTACTAACTCATATGCTGTTGCATATACTGGTTATGATGGTCTAACAGTTGGTTACGGTATTGATGAAAACAGCGAAGCTGGTGCTCTTCAAACTGACATGACTACTATGTATGTAAAATACGTATATGGTCCAGTAACAGTTGGTTACCAAGACTCAGGTGAAGATAGTGCTACTGCTGCAGATAATGATGATTTTAACGCTTATGGAATTTCATACGCAGTAAATGATTCTTTAACTATCAGTTATAACCAATCAGAGTACAATGACAGTGGTGTAGCTACTAATGACCAAGAGAATACTGCTTTTGCAGTTTCTTACACAATGGGATCTATGAGTTTTGTAGGTACTATGGTGTCTATGGATAACGTAGGTGGATCAACTGCTGCTAACGACGACGTATCAGGTTACGAAGTTGGTGTAACATTTGCATTCTAATTAGTTAGAATAAATATTTTGAAAAGGGCCCCTAATTTAGGGGCCTTTTTTTTGTCTTAGATATAATTTTCAAAAAAAGAAATTCCAGCAAAACCATAAACATTTAAGAGATTTAATTTTTTTAAATGTTTTTTTGAAACTCCACCAAGTGCTATAACTTTTGAAGTTGTTAAATTAGATAATAATTTAAACTTATTAATTCCTAAATAATTTTTATTTTTCTTAAAAACAGAAGATATGAAAATAGCATTAACATTTTGAATCTCTTTAGTTCTTATCTCACCAACGTTGTGGGCAGACCCAATTAAAATAAAATTATTTCTAAAAGTATAGTTAAGATGTTTTAAACTGGAATTAAAAGAAGGGATATAAGCACCATCTAAACTTAAATTAATTGCTAATCTTATATTGTTTGCGAGTAGAAATTTAATTCTTTTTTTTTTACAATAATTTTTTATCTCAATAATTAAATTTAAATCAATTTTTTTTTTGTAGTTTCTAAAGATTATTGCAGTATTTGTGTCTTGATTATTTATATGATTTTTTTCAAATTTACTTATAAAGTAGTATTTTTTTGGTAAATAACTATGCATATTACGGTTCAAAATTTAAATTATATAGAAGATCATATTAAATCTAAAATAAATGATTTGAGCAATAATAAAAAACCTAAAATTATTGCAGTTTCAAAGACATTTAATATTGATAAAATTTTACCATTAATAAAATATGGACATATTGACTATGGAGAAAATAAGGTTCAAGAGGCAGTAGATAAGTGGTCATTAATTAAAGCTGAAAATAAAAATATCAAAATACATCTTGTTGGAAAACTTCAAACCAATAAAGTAAAATTGGCTTTAAAAGTATTTGATTACATTCATTCGTTAGATAGTGAAAAATTAGCAAATAAAATTGCAGATGAGCAAATTAAACAAAATAAAAAAGTTAAAGTTTTTATTCAAATAAATGTTGGTAGAGAGGATCAAAAATCTGGCATAAAAGAAGAAGATGTTTTAAATTTTTATAATTATTGTAGAGATTTAAATTTAGATATTATTGGTACAATGTGTATTCCACCAAAGGATAGTAATCCTCATGATTATTTTATTGAAATGAATAAAATTAATACAAAATTAAATTTATTGCACTTAAGTATGGGGATGTCAGAAGACTATTTAGAGGCCGCTCAAAATAATGCAACGTTTCTCAGGATTGGTTCTAAAATATTTGGCCAACGAGGCTAACCAATTTTTATTTTAGTTTTTTGATTGATCAATTTTAACAAAATTTCAAAATCTTTTTTTTTAAGAGCTATGCATCCAGCAGTAGGTTTATAATTATTCGTTAAATGTATAAAAATAGCACTTCCACTGTGGGGAATTTTCTTATCATTATGGCTAATGGTAATTAAATAATCATACTTATGGTCTTTTCTATAAAAATTTTCCCTACACTTATTATAAAAATCATAAACTTCTTCGTTGTATTTTTTGTGTGTTGCATCATCACACCAAGCTGTATTTTTAGTAATAATTTTTTTTTTAATATTACACAGAGGTATGCCAACTCTATTTTTTCTAAAATATAACTTTTTTAATTTAAAAAGTCCCTTCGGCGTCGAATGATCCCCTTCTTTTTTGTTAGAATTCAACCCATTTCTTCCAATACAACATCTAAAATTAAAATCATCAATAATTAGCGTGTCTTTATTTGGTACATGAATTATCATGGATTTATTAAAAATGATTAAACACAATATTTTTATCCTTAATTTTAGAATATTATATGAAATCTTGAATGAGATTAAAGAAAATTTATTTTTCAACTTTATTGAATATGAAGATGAACAACGTCTTATGAAAGATAATTACCCTAATATAAAAAACTGTCTAATAATTTCCAAAACCAATCAAGAAAATATAGTAAATTTAGGCTTATGCGAAAAAAATTTACTTATTTTAAGAGAATTGCCCCTATCAATCAAACAATTGATTGAATTGATTAATATAAAATTAATCAAACTAAGGTTTAATCATAAATCACAAATTATTATGAAGGGCTATGTATTAAATTTAAATTCTAAATTCTTTTCTAAAGATGATTTATCCCTAAAATTAACTGAGAAAGAAATAGAGGTAATCTTATATTTAAGTGAAAGTAAAACCAAGCATGACGTTTTGGACTTACAAAAAAATATTTGGGGATACTCACCAGGTACGGAAACCCACACAGTCGAAACACATATTTATAGGCTACGAAAAAAAATAAGTGATAAATTTAATGACGTAGACTTCATCTTAAGTCATCAAAATGGCTATTATATAGAATAAAATTAGATTAATTTAACCTTGCACCAATTTTTTGAATTATTTTAGCAGACATTTCTGTTCCTTTTTCAAGACTCTCTTTTATCGAAAAATTATTTATATGACCATGAAGAAATCCTGCTGCAAATAAATCTCCAGCACCCGTTAAATCAAGAATTTTTAAATTTTTTTTACTATCGCATTCGATAACCTCATCCTTTACTATGGCAACACTTCCTAGTTCCCCACGCGTCACTACCAGGTATTTTTCCAATTGTTTTCCAAACGTAATAACCTCATCAAAATTTGATGCATTTATTAAAGATTTAATTTCTTGTTCATTAGCAAAGATAATATCTAGTTTATTTTTAACTAAATCTAAAAAACTATCCTTATGTCTCTGAACGCAAAATTGATCAGATAAGGACATGGCTGTTTTTTTTGCAAAAAACATGGCCTTGTTAAAGGCAGATTTAGGTTCACCTTCGTCCCACAAATATCCCTCTAATAATATCATTTCACTTTCTTTAACTGCATTTTCATCAATATCTTTTTCACTAATTTTCCCAGCAATGCCCAGAAATGTAACCATTGTTCTCTCAGAATCGGGTGTGATCAAGATAAGACATGTTCCGGTAGGTACGTCCTCTTCTTTTTTATTATAGATATATTTTACTTTCTCTCTTGTTAAGCTTTGTTCATATTTTTCACCCAAATTATCTTCACTCACCTTGCCAATAAAAGAGACATTATTTCCAAGTTGTGACAATCCAACAATAGAATTTGCTACAGAGCCACCTGCTATTGTTTGTTCAATTTTTAAGTTAGATAAAATATTTTTAAAGTCGGTTTCGTCAACTAATTTCATCGTACTTTTGACAAGTTTATTTTCTAATAAAAAAAAATCATCAACTTTGCAGATAACATCAACGATTGCGTTTCCTATTCCTAAAATTTTCATATTAAGCTTTTTTAATTATAAATGGGATTGTACGACTAGGATAACAAGTCGTACAAATTTTACAAGTTAAACCATAGCACTCTCTTGCTTTACAAAATTCCCTTCCATAATAAATTATTTGCAAATGAAGTTTAGTCCAAGTTTTTTTAGGGAATATTCTTTTTAAATCTTTTTCAGTTTGAATAACATTCTTACCATTTGTTAATCCCCACCTTTGAGCAAGCCTATGTATGTGCGTGTCAACTGCAAATGCTGGTATTCCAAAGCCTTGAGACATGACAACACTTGCTGTTTTATGACCAACACCAGGTAGTCTTTCAAGTTCTTCGAAAGTTTTTGGTACTTTACCACCATGTTTTTCAAGTAATTGTTTTGACATTAAATATATACTTTTAGCCTTAACCCTAAAGATACCTATTCTGTTTATTAATTTTTCAATCTTTTTCCTTCCTAATTTTACAAAGTGTGCTGGCTTGTTATATTTTGGGTATATATCTTTTGTGACTTTGTTGACACTTAGGTCTGTGCATTGTGCAGACAAAAGAACAGACATTAAAAGAGTAAATTTACTTGTATGATCTAATGGAATCGGGGTTGTTGGATAGATTTTATTTAAAATTTTTAATATTTTTTTTGCTTTTTCTTTTTCATTCATTATTTAAAATTTAATAAATCTCTCATTGAATAAAGACCAGGTTTTTTATCCACAAGCCACTTGGCTGCTGTTAAGGCACCATCTGAGTATAGAGCCCTATCAAAAGCTTCGTGATTTAATTTTATTATTTCCTTACCACTAGAAAATGTAACTTCATGTTCTCCAATAATTTCACCTTTTCTAATTGAATTAAAATTAATTTTTTTTCCATAGGGGAAAGATTTTTTATTTAAAAATTTTTTTCCAATCAAATTATACAAATTTTTATTTTTTCCATCAGCAATACCTTTTCCAAGCATTAAGGCAGTTCCTGAAGGATGATCTTTTTTATGTTTATGATGAACTTCAAATACTTTGCTTAAATATTCTTCATTCAATGATTTTGAAGCTATCTCAGTTAAA
>MDTF01016847.1_pt1 | contig 11632 bp, 8 predicted proteins | sample 811191 | NCBI WGS metagenome assembly MDTF01 (sample SAMN05326649, study PRJNA326480) | marine metagenome | isolation source: seawater | place: Southern Ocean | collected 2011
AAGAATAATGAGATAGAATAATAAGTTTGGGTCAGAACGGTCTCAATCTTAGCCCAAATAGATTAGCAAAATAATGGTTGTGTTTTGAAAATTTGCTTTGACTACTAATTGGAATGACGTTAGCCATATTCAAACGAACATATTTTATCTTCATAACTATGGATTTATGACAAATATGGCCTTTAGTGATCGACAAGAGGCTATTTTAAAAGAGCTAAGGTCGTCAGGAAAAGTTGAAGTTGAGCCGCTTGCATTTGAGTGGGCAGTAACAACTCAGACTGTTCGTCGCGATCTTGCTGAGCTTTGCAGAGCAGGTTTGGCTATAAGGACACATGGCGGAGCACAACGAATGATCAACAGTTCAGTGATCGCTTATGAGGATCGTCGACTTAACCAAACTGAGGCAAAAATTTCCATCGCAGATGCAGCAGCAGCACTAATCCCCAATGGCGCTTCATTAGCACTCAATATCGGGACAACAACAGAGATGGTGGCCGAGGCGCTCCGATTGCATCAAGATTTGACTGTAGTTTCAAACAATATCAATATGGTGCCCATTCTTAGAGCATCTCGGTTAAAATCCTTGTTCCTTATTGGGGGTGACGTACGACTTTCTGACGGCGCAGTTATTGGCAGTGATGCAATTAAAGAAATCTCAAAATATAAAGTTGACTTTGCCGTGATTGGCGCCTCATCATTAGACGCAGATGGCTCAATCCTTGATTTCGATCAACGCGAAGTTTTTGTAACACGTGCAATTTTAGAAAATGCTCGCAAGACAATCCTCGTTGCTGACGTATCAAAATTTGAATTTTCTGCACCCTTTAAGATTAGTGAAGCCAAAGATTTCGATTACATTATTCTGAACGCCCCACCACCCCGAACTTTTGAAATTTCACTGTTGAAACAGGGTACCACCCTCATAATTGCGGGCGAAAAAAATGCCAAAACAAAATAAACCACTTGATTTGTTCATCATTGGCGGTGGAATTAATGGTTGCGGTATTGCTCGCGATGCGGCGGGTCGTGGCTACACTGTGGCCCTTGCAGAAATGAACGATTTAGCTTCCGCAACTTCCTCTGCATCAACAAAACTATTTCACGGCGGGCTACGATACCTTGAGTTTTTTGAATTTCGGCTCGTACGTGAGGCTCTCACTGAGCGCGAGATATTATTAACGGCTATGCCACACATAAGTTGGCCAATGCGCTTCATCTTACCTTTCCACAAAGATATGAGGTTCGAAGCAGACACTCCCACTTCAAAACTTCTTTCTTTTTGCCTGCCTTGGATGAAAAGACGGCGGCCTGCTTGGCTCATCCGCATCGGTCTTTTCCTTTATGACAATTTAGGCGGAAGAGAAATTTTGCCAGGTACCAAAACTTTAGACCTGAAATCTAATCCAGAAGGCGAGCCTTTGCTACCAAAAATGAAGAAAGCATTTGAATACTCTGACTGTTGGATCGAGGATTCTAGATTGGTTGTACTCAATGCTCGAGATGCTCAGAAAAAGGGAGCAAGCATCCACGTAAATACAAAAGTAATCTCTGCCAATTTCAAAAATGATATGTGGCATGTAGTTACCAAAAGTGCCAACGGCCCTAAGATCACAACCACAGCCAAAATGATTGTTAACGCAGGCGGCCCTTGGGTAGAGCACATAATTCGAAATACCGTTCGTTTGAACTCAACAGAAGGTATACGGCTCGTTAGGGGAAGCCATATTGTTACCAAAAAACTTTATAAACACGAAAAAAGTTACCTTTTCCAAGGTGAAGATGGACGCATCATTTTTACGATCCCATACGAAGATGATTTTACACTAATTGGAACAACTGATGCAGATCATGAGGCCCCAACTGTCAAACCAGTTTGTACGCCTGAAGAGTGTCAATATCTAATTGATTTTACAAATAAATATTTTAAAAAAAGCATTTCTCAGGCAGACGTTGTCTGGACGTATTCTGGCGTTCGGCCGCTCTATAATAATGGCAAAGGTTCCGCAACGGCAGCAACACGTGACTATGTCTTAAAAATAAATCAATCTGCCGGTGGACCTGTTTTAAACATATTTGGTGGCAAAATTACGACCTATCGACGCTTGGCAGAAGCAGCCTTAGATCTAGTAGATACCCAGTTTGATCAAAAAACCTCAAAGTGGACGGCAAAAGCGTCCATGCCAGGAGGCGATTTTGCCGTCGATGGCGTATCTGAGCTTCGCAAGGCGCTCTCAAAATCTCTCCCCTTTCTGTCAAGTCAGACGATAAATCGTCTGATCAGACAATACGGGACCGAGGCAAGATCGATCTTTGCAGGTTGCCATACCCTCAAGGATCTTGGTCATAATTACCACCACGGAATATTCCAGCGCGAACTAGACTGGGCTATTACAAACGAATGGGTGTCTTGCGCGGATGATTTTCTTTGGAGACGCTCTAAGCTCGGCTTACGTGTCACTTCCAAAGAAAAAAGTGAAATCGAGCAATACATTCTAAGTACATTAGATAGAACAGATCGTTTTAGAACAATTTAAATTTATGAGTAAGATTTGACGGTATGTTATCTTGGTTCTGTCGCAAAGTTTCCCGGAGGTTGATTCAACTGAGTTCCGCCAGACTTTATGCGGCTAAGCTGGCAAATTGTTTGAACGGGGATGTGTGGTTTGACTGGAATTGTTGTTTTCGGATCATGTGCGCGACCTCGATACCAGCGAGTGTGGCAGTCGCTGAATGAAAGGCCTTAAAGCCTAGAGTTGGCCGCGTGATTTTCTTTATGAAGCGATGGTCTTGTTCGACGATGTTATTTAGATATTTTACACGCAATATTTCAATCGGTTGGTATGCGCGTGAAAATTTCAGCCCAACATTTATTCGCATTAATCCGGCCAGATTGGCACCGCTCTTATCGATCACAATCCGTTCTGGGACACCGTTTACCTTGATAGCACCTCGGAAAAATAATCTAGCAGCAGCTTTGTTGCGCCGCTTGGATAGCATAAAATCAAGGGTTTTACCATGTTTGTCGACGGCTCGGTAAAGATACATCCACCGGCCTTTAATCTTGATGTAAGTTTCATCCATTCGCCAAGACCTTGCCGTTGGCTGCTTTCGTACTTGGGCCGTTTCCGCAATGCCCAGTGAATATTTCAAAACCCATCGGTTCAGTGTCGCGTGATCAACATGGATGCCACGCTCGCCCATAATCTCTTCCAAGTCCCGATATGAAACTGCGTAGCAGACATAGAAAAACACCGCGTACAAGATTACGTCTTTCGGATAATGACTGCCTTTGAAATCAATGCTCATCTTTGATCTGTCCTGCCCGTAACTTTTGAAACGGCTTATGACAAAATCAGGCGCAGAGAGAAACTATCGTAAACTTTGCGACAGAACCCGCGATTGTGGTGCCAAGCTATCCATATTGATTGCGATGATTTATCTCCTTTGGGGTGGGATATGATCTTAAAAGGGCGGAATAATTCCGTGACAAGTCAACTATCCAGTGAGAGAAGGTTGCCGTTTTGTACAATGGTACGATCATCCAGATGTACCGTTGCATTGTAGAGAACCATGTCCATGTGAGCCATGCTTTGGGTGGTGCCACCGTAAAAAATGTTATCTCCAAGCGCGATGTGGACAAGACCACGCGCCTTCTTTTCTTCTTGAAACCGTCCGTTTCGAATACATGCTGGGTTCAGCCCAATACCAAACTCGGCAATATTGTCAGCATTCTTGACGCTTTGGACGATGCGCATCAACTGAGTGGCCTCCGGACTGTCGCAGCAAATATCTTTGACCCGGCCATTCTCGACTGTGACGCTTATAGGCGCAGAAGGCGTGCCAATGATTGTTCCAGGCCCGTCAATGACAAAAACACCCTCAGCCTTTCCCTCAATTGGCCTTGAAGACACCTCTCCATCTGAAAAGGCGGCTTCCATCCCAGGTTCATTTGCATATCCGCATTCTACGATCACATAATCATTGGCAATCGGAGATGAAATGTCAGTTCCAGCCTCCGAAGTAATCCGCATCGTACGTGCACCTTGCCAAATTTTTGCAAGTTGCTTTCCTTCTTCTAAAAGTTCGGCGTAGTTTGCCAGCGCACCTCCCTTGGTGAAGATTTCCATGTCCCGCATTACCATTGAGATAACCCGCAAACGTTTTTCATCGAGTAAACGCTTAACGACCGACGAGTATGATGGCCCCCCACTTGTGGCCGTCAGACCAATCATCGCATCTGCCTTCTCAAGCGCCGCCTCGACTACCGCCGTCAGTTCATTTTTCCGAGTCGGTTCGCGCGAGGGTTGATGAAGAATAGTGTATTCCGCGCCTCTGATCTGCGCTTGCGCCGCTAGAGCATACGCCATCTCAAAAGCACTATGATTGTCGCAAATAATAGCGAGATTTTCCCCAGGTCGTAAGTTAAGTAACTCGCCAATAATAAGGTGCGCGCTCCGGTCTGCTTCGATACTCAAAGGTGTCATGTTTTCTCTCTTCAACAACTTATTCTTGAGGCAATAAACATTTGTTTATAATTAGTCAATATGTTTATATGTTTATAATTGAACGGAGAAAATTCATGGAATCTACAATCACTAATATCGACTGCGCAGTTGTAAGAATGCCGCTGGCAGAACCTGTCGCCCTTGCTACTCGTCGTGTCGTGTCTCGGGATTGGCTGATCACAATCGTTACAACTCGGGATGGAAATAAGGGTTTGGGCTTCACCTACGCGGGGTACGAAGCTGGAGAAGTGATTGGTTCGGTCCTGGAAAAACTCGTGGCGCCCTTCTATCTAGGCAAAGATTCAGATCGTCCAGATATCCTCCACGATACAACACTCCGGCAATTGGGCATTCAAAACGGCGGACTGGTAGCGCGCGCAGTATCAGCTCTGGATATAGCACTTTGGGACCGAAATGCAGTCGCAGCTGACCTACCATTGTACAAGTTTATAGGGGGCTCCAAGACGTCGCTAGATACATATGTTGGTGGGGGGTACTATAAAGAAAATGATTCCGACTTCGAACAACTAAAATCGGAGCTTCAACGATATCTGGACACAGGATACAGTGCAGTCAAAATCAAGGTCGGCAAATTTGATCCCGAAACAGAAGGTAGACGGGCTCGCATCTGTCGCGAAGTTTTGGGTTCCAACATCGACCTTGTGATAGATGCTAATGGCAAGTTTGAAAGTATCGAAGCCTTCGGACATTATGTTTCTGAATATTCATCAATTGATCCAATATTTTTCGAAGACCCTTTCCCCAGTCATATGCTTTCTCTCTATGAAACTCTGGGTCCTCAGACACCAATTCCACTTTCAACGGGAGAGTTGTTGTCCAGTGTTGATGACTTTGAACGATTGGCAAAGTCTAAGACCGTTTCGATCTTGCAAGTCGATTCTACCACGTGTGGCGGTGTCACCGCATTCAAACGAATTGCCAAAATTGCGTCTCAGTATGGAATTTCCTTGGAAACGCATTGGTTCCCAGAATTTCATGCCCATCTTGCCATGAGTGAGGAGACGGTGAAACGAATTGAAGTGTTTCACGACCAAGAGATCATTAATTTTTCTTCATTGCTCAAAAAAAGAGTAGTATCGAACATGAGTTCTGGGCTTGTCTCAGAATGCCCTGGAATTGGTCTTGTGTTGGACAACGATGTTGTCGAAAAACATTGCATCTTTTCGGTACAGTTGGCCTATTGAGATTTTAGGGATTAAAAAAAACATCAAAGGCATCAAGCTCCTTTTCTAGCGCAGAGATCTTTTTCAATGCTTTTTCACCGTCTCTAAGAACAATGTTTGCGACTAAAGCCTGCGAAAGAACAATTGCAGAAGTGATTGATCCAATCACCCATGGGCTTTTGCTTGAGAAAATCAGCGCATCGTCCTCGCGGTCAATCATCGGGGAACTTGTATTGTCAGTTATTGCGATAACTCTTGTGCCCACCCTCTGTGCATACTTAACGACATTCAAAGTCGAATTTACATACGGATAAAAGCCGATCGCAATCAATACATCAGGCGACTTCATTTTGATAACTCGGTCGCCCAATCGCCCAGCGGCCGTGTCGATTAATTCGACGTTCTCTTTTACCAATGACATTGAGTAATGTAGGTAGTGTGCGACAGAGAAACACGCTCTCATACCAACGATGAAGACACGTTCAGCAGCGAGGATTTTGTCCACTGCCATCTCTATCCTCTGGTAACCCTCCTGATTCAGTGTCTCTTCTATATTTTCGAGATCGGTTTTTGCGATTTTCAATACTAGATTTGACAAGCTTAAAGGATCGCGCTGATCGAGCATGCTCTTGGCGCCGACACTAAAAAAGTCGTGGGTCCCAAGAACATGTTCCTGAAAAATAGCTTTAAACTCAGCAAAGGTTTGAAAATTGGACTCTGTGGCAATCTTCAACATTGTAGCGGGACTGACCTTAGCTCTTGTAGCCAATTTTCTCATTGATAGCATCGCCACGTCATTTGGATGATCGAGCAAGTAACGTAACGCTTGACGCCGCTTGCCCCCCCCATCGTCGATGGTGCGTTTCACATAGGATTCAAACCACTCAAAATTCATAGCAATTCCTTAGATTCGTTGCAGTGGAGATTAAACAAACCTCAATACTAAACAAATGTTTATTTCGGCTATATGTCCTTTGCGCCAACACATAACCTTAGCCTGCCGGAAACTTGGTTGAATTCCCCTCGCGTGCACGGCCTGCCGGGCAAGTCTTGAGGTAAGTGCCGAGGTCGGCGTCATGCATATATTTTCCTATTCTGGAATGGCCACCGTTACCGGTCAAAATAATCGCACATCGTTGCTTTATTTTGAAACCTAACAGTTTGCCCAGACTGGTAACGAAGCCGCAGAGCACAACGTAACATTATGTATCAAAATGATATTTTCGGCCGCACCAAATCTTTGGTGTCAAACACCTGCTGGGCTTGCCAAACAAATACAACGGGTCGATCATCCATCCGTTCGAGCAACGATCGACTTTAGTCATGCGATAGAACCGACCTCGACGCGCAGATTTTCGCCCCGGGACAATTCGCAATGACCCCGTTTTGGAGCATTCCAAGTCTTCTCTATTATCCAAATGCCGATCAAGCGAACCAATATGAATTCGCTTTGCCTGCCTCTTATAAAAAAACGGTTTTGAACCTGATCATGAAGATAAGCTCGTAATATCATTCACCTCTCTAATAGTGTGTCTGGTGCGATGATCGGTTGCTGGCCTTTCTGACCATGACTGCTTCCGGCTTATTCTGTTGAAAAACTCCTAAATTGGGATTTTGAGAATTTCCACCCAAAACACATCTTTGCTGAAACTTTGTGAGGATTGCCGCAAAAGGTTCCAAGAAGCCACAATAGGGTCGGAAGCCCACTTTAGTTGAACCCCTCGCAAAAAATATTCATTTGAGCTGTGTGGGAAAATATTTTCAGATTTTGCTAGAAAACGGAGTTTTTCAACAGAATAAGCCGGAAGCAGTCATGGTCAGAAAGGGCGGGAAGGAGACGTTCTTGCAGGTGCTGGGCGATCGCGAGGTTTTCCGAAAGCGGACATTTAAATCCAACATTAGTTCAATGTTTACACTGACGATGTGCCTTACGTTTGATTATGCGGATCATTTGCTCCGAACCTGAGCCCGGGCACTGATTTATGTCTCACCTTCGCTCCTATGGGCTACGATAAACCAGAAATTATCCCTTATGAATACGGACGGGAAACAGGCCAGCGTAAAAAAGCCCCGGTCATAAGACCGGGACAGTTCAGGGAGGTAAAGTTTACGATATGCTTGATTTGCACATCGTTTGATTATTCGCGCACAATAAAGACAGAGACATTCGCGTGCCTGGCAACACGGGCCGCATTCGGCCCCAACAAAAAATCTTTGAGGTCTGGCTTGCTTGCCCCGATGACAATAACATCTGCCTCTACTTGGTCTGCGTATTTCAAGACCTCTTCGTAAACACTGCCGCTGCTGACAATATGACGGATTTTCACATTGCCCGTCAGGTTTTCACTGACAAATGCATGTAGTGCATCATTGGTCGAAGCGATTGCTTTCGCCTGCACAGCCCGTTCAAAATATGACCCGACAATCGTCATCCCGTAATCCGGAATGACTGTCATTACATTTACCGTGGCTCCGTTTGCATCCGCCAGTCTAAGACCTTCTGAAAGGATTTTTTTGCTGATACTCGGGTGTTCCAGATCGATGGCACAGAATATATTCTTGTTCATGCGACTACTCCATCTTCTTCATCGGTGCGTTTTTTGCGGCGCACTTGTAACAGATAAACCAGGCTCAGCAAAAGAAATGCCGGAATGTAGAACAGTTCTTTACGCACCCTGTCCGCTTTGACATCAAGTGCAACAAGCTCCCAGTCGAAATCCAGACCCAACTGTTCGGCAGGACCACCAAAGGTGATGTCATCAACAAAGACTTTTCCGTCCTCATCCCTGAAAACAATGCCGGCTGACTTCGTTAGACGACCTGCACCATCACCACCTGCATCACCAAGCGGCAACAGGTAACGTGCATCAATCAACTCACCATTGATGTTTTCACCTTGCATGCTTACCCGCAAACTTGTGCCTTCAGCACCAGCTTTGGCCAGTTGGTATAACTCGGTTACAGGGCGTTCTTCAAACTCGGGGGCAATCTGATCTAGAAAAAATCCCGGTCGGAACAAAGTGAATGCGATCAACACAAGTGCTATGCTTTCCCATATCCGCGAGCGAGTCATAAACCAACCCATTGTGCCTGCGGCAAACAGCAACATCGCACACATGGCAACCAGGAAGACAAACACCGCCTGCACTGGCCCTACGTTAATCAGCAATAGATCAGTGTTGAAGATGAACAGGAACGGCAGCATTGCGGTTCTGATTGAATAGAAGAACGCTTGAAAACCGGTTTTCAGCGGGTCGCCTTTACTGATCGCGGCAGCAGCAAAGCTGGCCAGCCCAACGGGTGGCGTCACATCAGCCATAATACCGAAGTAGAAACAGAACATGTGAACCGCAACCAGTGGCACGATCAGTCCGTTTTGCGCACCAAGCTCAACCACAACGCCAGCCATCAGAGATGACACAACAATGTAGTTTGCAGTGGTCGGCAACCCCATGCCCAGAACGATCGAGATCAAAGCCACAAAGAACAGCATTGCCAAAAGGTTACCGCCTGACAGGAATTCCACGAATTCCGCCATGACGCCGCCGATACCGGTCAAGGTCACAGTACCCACAATGATGCCCGCGATCCCCATGGCGGCGGCAAGGCCGATCATGTTACGCGCACCGGTGACCAAACCTTCGCCAATTTCTTTCAGGCCAATGATGAATTCGTCAACGATATTACCAGCTTTACGGAAATACGCTTTGATCAGGTTTTGTGTCAGCAGGATCAGCAGCATAAAAGCTGTTGCCCAGAAGGCCGACAAGGCGGGTGATTTGCGTTCAATCATCAGCATGAACATCAACAGCATGATCGGCAGCAGATAATGCACGCCGGTTTTGAAAATCTCACCAATAGGTGGAAGGTCTTCCATCGAGTCCAGACTGTGATCCAGATCGGGCGCCTGCGCCGCCAAGCGCACTGCCATAACATAGGAAAACATCAGGCCACCAATAATGACCGGCATCGCAAGGCCACCCATAGTGTCACGGATAAAGTTTACCAAAAGCCCTGCACCAAACAATGAGCCGCCCATCACACAGATGCTTGCAGCAATAATAAAGATCGCGCCAAGCATAAACTTGACCGGATGCATTTTGGAAGTACCCTTCATACCCATTTTCACGGCTTCCAGGTGAACGATATAAACCAGAGCAATATAGGAAATCGCAGCTGGGATGATCGCGGTTTTTACCACTTCCACATAGGAAATGCCGACATATTCTGTCATCAAAAATGCCACCGCCCCCATAACAGGCGGGGTCAGTACACCGTTGACCGAGGATGAAACCTCAATCGCGCCAGCTTTGGTTGCGGAAAAACCGACTTTTTTCATCAGCGGAATGGTAAACGTTCCTGTGGTCACCACGTTTGCGATGGAAGAGCCGGAAATCAAACCTGTGGCCGCCGATGCGATCACCGCCGCTTTGGCAGGGCCGCCGCGCAAATGGCCAAGGCCCGCGAAGGCCAGTTTCAAGAAATAGTTGCCTGCACCCGCTTGATTAAGCAGTGCGCCGAACAACACGAAAAGGAATACAAAGCTGGACGAAACCCCCAGTGCCACACCGAAAACACCTTCGGATGTCAGCCACATATGGCTCATTGCTTTGGAAAAGGAAGCCCCTTTCCAACGCACAATATCGGGTAGCCCTTCCCAGCTTCCAAAGAATACGTACGACAGGAAAAACAGAGCAACCCCCATAAGCGGGAAGCCAAGTGAACGGCGTGCGGCTTCGGCAAGCAAAACGATGCCGATACCTGCCATGATCAGATCGGTTTGGCTGGGGTGGCCTGTGCGCTCGGCCACGCCGACATATCCGTACCACAAGTATGATGCGGTTAGTGCGCCGACTGCCGCTGTGGCCCATGTCAGTAACGGTATTTTATCGCGGTATTTTCCCTTGAAAGCAGGGAAGGCAACAAAGGCTAGAAACACTGCAAATCCAAGGTGGATAGAACGCGTTTGTGTGTCATTCCATACACCAAAACGTAGGATGAAAGGTAAAGGTGAGGCAATCCAAAGCTGGAACAATGACCAAGTTAAAGGAATATACCATAATGCATTGATTGAAAATCTGTCTATTGGTGCCCGACCACCAGTATCACTGTCTGCTACAATATCTTCCAGAACATTGTCATCTTGCAGATTTGTATCTGTCTGCGTCAATTTACCTTCTCCCCGTAATCCATTTTTGAAGCACCACCACCCCGCTCAGTGTTCTGTGCGGGGTGGTGGTTTTTTCAAAAGTGTATTGGATTACATCCAGCCACGCTCTTTGTAATATTTCACAGCACCTGGGTGCAGTTCAGCAGACAAGCCGTCTTTAATCATAACTGTTTCGATTAAACGCGAGAATGCAGGGTGTAGCTTTTTGAAGGCGTCAAAGTTATCAAACACGGCACTAACCAGCGCATAAACAACTTCGTCAGGTGTACCCGCAGACGTTACAAACGTGGCTTTTGGTCCCCATGATGCGATTTCATCCGGATTGTTTGGATACATGCCGCCGGGGATTGTTGCGGCAGCATAAGCCCCGTTCGCTGCCAGAATGTCAGCGGTACCAGACGTGGTCAGATCCAGAATTTTTACATCACATGTAGATGTGGCTTCCATAGAAGACCCGTTTGGCAGGCCGGAGGCCCAAATCGTTGCATCAATTTTACCATCACACAATGCAGCGGACTGCTCGGATGATTTCAATTCTGCGGCCAATGCCAGATCATCAGTGCTGACACCTGCGGCTGCCAGAAGTGTTTCGGCCAAAACGCGTGTACCTGAACCCGGATTGCCGATGTTCACGATTTTACCTTTAAAGTCAGCAACAGACGAAATGCCTGTATCCATGCGTGCCATTACGTGCATCGGTTCTGGATGAACTGAAAAAATTGCGCGCAATTCCGGGTATGCCCCTTCATCTGCAAATTTACCGGTTCCGGTAA
>MDTF01010928.1_pt1 | contig 11631 bp, 10 predicted proteins | sample 811191 | NCBI WGS metagenome assembly MDTF01 (sample SAMN05326649, study PRJNA326480) | marine metagenome | isolation source: seawater | place: Southern Ocean | collected 2011
AAATCACTCACCTCATCAAAACGATTTTTTACTATTTGAAGTTTTTCTAGCATAGGAGTTTAATTCTTGTAAATCTACAATAAAAATGATGAACATTCTTAGTACTCAAAGGTTCCGTAAGGGCTCTTTATGGTTAATTTTTTTTTCTTCACAGGCTTCAACTCTTCCAATAATTTGAGCAGGAATATTAAACGATTCTGAAATTTTAACAATATCGGCAGCAATAGCCTCATTGACGTATAACTCCATTCTGTGCCCCATATTAAAGACCTGATACATTTCTTTCCAGTCTGTACCACTTTGGTCTTGTATTAGTTTAAACAAAGGGGGCGCTTCAAAAAGATTGTCTTTAATGATGTGTAAGTTTTTTACAAAATGAAGAATTTTGGTTTGAGCTCCTCCACTACAATGAACCATACCATGAAGATGCTCTTTGGCACAGCTTTGTAATATTTTTTTAATTACAGGGGCGTATGTTCTTGTTGGAGACAATACTAATTTACCTGCATTAAGGGGTGACCCCTCAACAGCATCTGTTAGTTTTTTTGAACCAGAGTACACAAGGTCTTCTGGCACTGCTTGGTCATAACTCTCAGGGTACTTCTTAGCTAGTTCTTTACTAAATACATCGTGACGGGCAGATGTCAATCCATTACTCCCCATACCACCGTTATATTCTGTCTCATAGGTAGCTTGCCCAAAGGATGCTAACCCAATAATAACATCTCCAGACTTAATATTTTTATTATCAATTACATCACTGCGTTTCATGCGTGCTGTTACTGTAGAGTCTACAATAATGGTGCGCACTAAATCTCCAACATCTGCAGTTTCTCCTCCTGTAGAGTGTATCTTCACGTCAAATTTTGAAAGATCTTGAATAAGAGCCTCTGTACCATTTTTAATAGCAGAAATAACCTCTCCAGTAATTAGGTTTTTATTTCGCCCTATGGTGGAAGATAGCATGATAGTGTCTACAGCACCAACACAAATAAGATCATCAATATTCATGATAAGTGCATCTTGTGCTATTCCTTTCCAAACAGATAAATCACCTGTTTCCTTCCAATACATGTAGGCCAAAGAAGATTTTGTTCCAGCGCCGTCTGCGTGCATCACTAAACAATAGTCTTCATCTGCAGTTAAATAATCTGGCACTATCTTGCAAAATGCCTGTGGAAACAACCCTTTATCTACATTTTTGATGGCATTATGGACATCTTCTTTTGATGCAGAAACGCCTCTTTGGGCATATCTTTTTGAAATATCTTGACTCATGGTTCTATTTTCTATTAGCAAAAGTACAGATTAAAAAAAGTCCATCAAAGTGAGGTTTTAATTAAAATGATAGTTTATCAATAAATCTTGCAAACCAAGGCTATTGAATCTTAAAATTGAGTAAAAGAAAGCCCGTAATTTCTTACAGGCTTTCTTTTTTATATAAAATATGTACTATTATCTGGTAAATAATAATTCACGGTACTTTGTTAGTGGCCAGATTTCATCATCTACCAACAACTCTAACTTATCACAGTGATAACGGATTTCATCAAAGAAAGGCTTTATTTTATCACAATAAGCAATCGCACGCTTCTCTGAATCATCAATCTTGTTAGCCTTCTTACGGGCGTTAATCATATTGGTAATACCACTATTGATGTTTTCGATATGGTTGCTAATAGCCTCTATTAGATTCATCTGCTCTTTAGCCAGTTTCTTAAACTCTTTACCATAGATATCTTTAAGACCCTGTACGTTTTCTATGAGTACATTTTGGTATTTAATAGCAGTAGGTATCACATGATTTCTTGCAATATCACCCAACACTCTTGCCTCTATTTGAATATGCATGGCATACTCTTCAACCTCAATTTCATGACGCGCCTCAATCTCAACTTTATTCATGATTCCTAATCCCTCATAAAGCGCAATGGTTTTCTTTGATATCTGTTCTCTTAAGGCTATTGGCGTTGTTTTATTATTACTTAAACCGCGCTTTTCTGCCTCTTTCTCCCAGGCTTCTCCATACCCATCACCTTCAAATCGAATGCGCTTACTCTCTTTAATGTATTCACGTAATACATTAAAAATAGCATCGTCTTTTTTCATTTTTTTATTCTTAATCAAATCGTCAACCTGCACCTTAAACTCCATTAACTGTTTTGCTACAATAGCATTTAAAACAGTCATAGGCTTAGCACAATTAGCAGTAGAACCTACAGCTCTAAACTCAAACTTATTACCAGTAAAAGCAAATGGTGAGGTACGGTTACGGTCTGTGTTGTCTAATAAAATTTCAGGAATCTTACCAACAACATTTAGTTTAAGTTCTGTTTTATCTTCTGGAGATAATTTACCATGTTTCACTTTTTCCAAAGCATCCAATACATTGGTTAATTGCGTCCCGATAAACACCGAAATAATAGCGGGTGGAGCTTCATTAGCACCAAGACGGTGGTCATTACTTGCTCCTGCAATTGCTGCCCTCAATAATTCTTCGTATTGGTTCACGGCTTTAATAGTATTGACAAAGAAGGTTAAAAACTGTAAATTCTTCATCGGGGTGCTACCAGGACTTAAAAGGTTAACACCTGTGTTGGTTGCCAAAGACCAATTGTTATGTTTTCCACTTCCATTTATACCTGCAAATGGCTTTTCATGAAATAACACTTTAAAGTTATGTCTATCTGCAACTTTCGACATCACATCCATAAGTAAGGAGTTATGGTCTACTGCAAGATTGGTCTCTTCAAAAATAGGCGCTAGTTCAAATTGGTTTGGCGCTACTTCGTTATGACGTGTTTTTACTGGAATACCCAAATACATACACTCGGTCTCCAAATCACGCATATAGTCTAGCGCACGTTTTGGTATAGATCCAAAATAATGATCGTCTAATTGTTGTCCTTTTGCAGAAATATGTCCTAACAAAGTTCTTCCTGTCAAATTAATGTCGGGTCTTGATTTAGCCAATGCTTTATCAATCAAGAAATACTCTTGTTCCCACCCTAGGGTTGGGTTTACTTTAGTTACGTTTTTGTCAAAATACTTTGCAACATCTGTAGCAGCTGTATCTATTGTTTGCAAGGCTCTCAATAAAGGGGTTTTATTATCTAAAGCTTCCCCGGTGTAAGAAACAAATACAGTAGGAATACACAAAGTAGTTTCGTAAATAAATGCAGGAGAAGTAGGATCCCAAGCGGTATAACCACGGGCTTCAAAGGTGTTTCGAATCCCTCCGTTTGGAAAACTAGAGGCATCTGGCTCTTGTTGAACCAACTGCCCACCACCAAACTTTTCTATAGCTCCATCTTCAGTAGTTTCAAAAAAAGCATCATGCTTCTCTGCAGTGGTTCCCGTTAATGGTTGAAACCAGTGTGTGTAATGAGTAGCTCCTTTTGCAATGGCCCACTCTTTCATTCCTGTAGAAATATGATCTGCAATATTTCTATCAATTTTACTACCGTTTTCAACAGCATCTTGAACGCTTTTAAATGAATCCTTAGTCAAGAATTGACGCATAGCAGCGTTATTAAATACATTTGTTCCGAAAATAGCAGAACGCCTTTCTGGCTCTTGAACGTCTATAACGGGACGATTAAATGTTTCTTTAATGGCATGAAATCTTAATGTAGACATAGGTTGTACTCTTTAAGTGTTTGTTTTTCTGAAAGTTGAATCAGACTCTTATTTTAAAAGCACAAAATTACATGTTTTAAACACATACCCCCTATTATTTTGTTTAAATTATCAACAAAAACAGATTTTCAACACTTATACCCCCCTGTTTTTATCTTAAAAAGACTAAAGTGATTGATTTTATGAGATATTTAAAAAAAACCAGATTGACAGCATAAAAAAATTTGAGTGTTAATGCACAAAAAGGCCGCTTTTGCTAGATACTTTTTTAAAGACAGCGTCCTAAAGGCAATAATTTTAAATTAATATAACCACTAAAATTTGTATTTTTACATTTTAAAATAATTGCTATGGAACTTCTACTTATTACAATCGTACTTTTATTATTAGCCGTAGCTGGTATAGCTATAAAAATATGGGCGAAAAAAGATGGTGAATTTGCAGGACCCTGTGCTAGCCAGAGCCCGTTTTTAAATAAAGATGGTGAAGCCTGCGGGTTTTGCGGAAAAAATCCAGACCAATTTGACACCTGTAGTGAAGAAAAAAACCAATAAACACGACTAGAGTTTTGATTTCTATCAATACATCATAATACACTCTAACAAAAAAAAGCAGGCTACATATTCAAAGGGGTAAACCGTATTACTTCTTGATTTTTAGTGCTGTTTTTAATTAAAGTTCAAAATGTTATCTTTATTTCAAATACACCTACAAAAATAATACTGTGGAACTAGACAAGGGAGGTATTCTTATTCAAGTAGCTAATGCAAAATTAGGCAAACAATCTGCTTACAATTTTTTATTAGATCATTTTTGGAACGAAGTCTATGGATTTCAAATTAAACGTGTTCAAAATGAATTTGAAGCCGAAGACATTACCATAGAGACCTTTGCCAAGGCCTTTGATAAAATCCACACCTATAAAGAAACCTATGTGTTTAGCACCTGGCTTATTGCAATTTCAAAAAACATCCAGATAGACAAAACCCGAAAGAAAAATGCGATCCTTCATAACCAGGCAAGCCAAGCAAGTGAAGCACAGTTAAAAAGTGTGCCAGATGCAAACCCCACTCCAGAAGATGTCTTAATCACCAAACAAAACTTAACACAGCTTTTACGAGATATTAAATTACTAAAACCGGCATATCAACAGGTAATACAATTGCGTTACTTTCAAGAAATGAGCTATACAGAAATAGCTATACAGCTCCATGAACCTCTTAGCAACATTAAAGTACGTTTGTTACGTGCAAAAAAACTGTTGGCAGAAATTATTACAAAAAAAAATACGCTTTAACACCTCTCTTCTCGAAATCAACAACTGCTTTTTTATTTAAGTTCAGTATTTGGTTTAGCACTACAGCTCTATAAATTTAGCATAACATTATAGTTTATCAACAGGTTAAAAATGCTACACTATTAATTTTGTATCGTATCTTTGTATTCTATGAGCACACAAACCTTAGCACCACAACAAAGAACTCCAAAACCCAAGTGGCTTCGTGTAAAGTTACCTACAGGTAAAAAATACACGGCACTAAGAGGGCTCGTAGATAAATACAACTTACATACTATTTGCACCTCTGGAAGCTGCCCAAATATGGGAGAGTGCTGGACAGAAGGAACAGCTACTTTTATGATTCTAGGAAATGTATGTACGCGTTCTTGCGGTTTTTGTGGTGTTAAGACAGGAAGACCAGAAGATGTAGACTGGGACGAGCCAGAAAAAGTAGCGCGTTCTATAAAAATAATGGGCATCAAACATGCTGTTGTTACCTCTGTGGACCGTGATGACCTTAAAGATATGGGTTCTATTATCTGGGCAGAAACGGTGAAAGCTATTCGCCGAATGAACCCAGAGACAACCTTAGAAACATTAATTCCAGATTTTCAAGGAAACACAACAAACATAGACCGTATCATTGCTGTTAAACCAGAAGTAGTATCTCACAACATGGAGACCGTTAAACGCTTAACACGCGAGGTACGCATTCAAGCTAAGTATGAAAAAAGCTTGGAGGTCTTAAAATACCTTAAAGATAATGGCATTAAACGCACCAAGAGCGGTATGATGCTTGGGCTTGGAGAAAAAGAGGAAGAAGTAATTCAAACCATGCGTGATTTGCGAGGCGTAGGGCTAGACATATTAACAATTGGGCAATACTTACAGCCATCAAAAAAGCACTTACCTGTTAAAGAGTTCATCACACCAGAACAATTTGAGAAGTATGAAAAAATTGGTCTTGAAATGGGCTTTAGGCACGTAGAGAGTAGCGCGCTAGTTCGTTCTTCTTACAAGGCTCAAAAACACCTTACTTAACACATTATGGCAACAATTAAAGTTGGTATTAACGGCTTTGGGCGTATTGGCAGAAGAGTATTTAGATTATTATTAGAGCATCCAGACATTGAGGTTATTGCCATTAATGATGTTGCAGATTCCAAAACCCTAAGCCACCTTTTAAAGTACGATAGTATTCATGGAGTACTACAAAAAGAAGTGTGCAGTTCACCCAAAAGTATTAGTGTAGCTGGCACATCGTATCGTTTTTCTTCTGAAACTGATATATCAAACATATCCTGGAAAGGGGTAGATATTGTTATTGAAGCAACTGGTAAGTTTAAAACAAAATCATTTCTAGAGCAACACATAAACAGCGGAGCGAAAAAGGCAATTCTTTGTGCTCCCCCTATAGATGATAGCGTTAAAACGGTTGTACTAGGTGTTAATGATCATATCTTGAGCCCCGATGACACAATGGTATCTAATGCATCTTGCACTACTAATAACGCAGCGCCTATGTTGCAACTTATTCATGAAGCCTTTGAAATTGAACAAGCCTACATAACAACAGTACATTCTTATACTTCAGACCAAAGCCTACACGATCAACCCCATAAAGATTTGCGAAGAGCTCGTGCTGCAGGTCAATCTATAGTACCCACCACTACCGGAGCTGCAAAAGCACTAACTAAGATTTTTCCAGAGCTAAACAATGCCATTGGAGGCTGCGGGATAAGGGTTCCTGTTGCTAATGGATCTTTGTGTGACATTACCTTAAATGTAAAAAAAGAGGTCTCTATTGCCTCAGTCAACCAAGTATTTAAAAAAGCAGCAAACTCTTCCATGAAAGGTATTTTAGAATACACACAAGACCCTATTGTGTCGGTCGATATACTTGGTAATCCTCACTCCTGCATATTTGATTCTGAAATGACCTCGGTGATTGGCAAAATGATAAAAATCATTGGTTGGTATGATAATGAAACAGGATATTGTTCAAGAATTATCGATTTAATCCTTAAAATATCGAGTAAATAACTATATTTACCGTCCAATTACATCATTTTTAATGAATAAAGTGATTTCTTACTGTTTGCGCATAGTAATTATTTTTATTTTATATGTATTCCCAAGCTGGCTTGCCGCTCAAGATGAAGATATAAATAACCCTATGTCCCCCCAAGATTCTATTGAGCTCATTGAGCAATATAGGGATGATGGTATTGATGCAATAAAATCATCAGATTTTGAACTCGCAGCAGAAAAAATAAAAAAAGCAAACCAGCTTATTGGTGATATAGAGAATCCTACACTTAAAGGAGAAATCATCTACACCAATGCACAACTTCATTATTACTTACAAAATTATGATAAAGCGGCAAAACTAAATGGCAATGCTATTGAAATAATTACACTTTCAAAAAATCAAGAAAAGCTAGGTAAAGCATACTCATTACAAGGTTTTATCACAACAAAATTAGCTAAATACAGTTTTTCAGAGTACAACTTTAAAAAAGCAGAATCTATTTATAAAAACAGCAAAAACGCAGCAGGAAGATTTTCTATCTTGTTGGGTCGTGGTATCCTGGAACTAGAAAAAGGAAATCCAAAAGTAGCAGTAAACTACTTAAGTGCTGGAATAACAAAATATAGGGAGCTAGAGATGCCTTACCAAGAAGCTTTAGCCCTGTTATGGAAAGCAAAAGCACTCTTACTAATTGAAAATGATAGCAACAAAACATATGTGACACAATCAAAAGCATCATTAGCTCAAGCCCTGCAGGTTATCAACTCAAAAGAATATAAAGTACTATACATCGACCATTACCAAATAGCATCAGCGCTTGCAATAAGAGATGGAGAAAACAACAAAGGCAAAAGCCTGTTGGAGCAATACACCTCAAAAATGGATTCTCTTAAAATCATATACATTAGCGTAATATCCAAAGCCATGGGGGCAAGCCCTAATATTGGAGGGTTAGAGAAAACTATTGACACATCAGGAAATGACCTTATTGAAAAGGAAAAATCTGAAAGCTTCAACAAAGTAACCAACGGCCTAAGTATTGCTATTATTGCTATTTTATCCTTACTCACCCTTTCACTTTATAAAAACAATAATTTACGAGCCAAAGCAAACAGACTATTGCAAGACAAAAACACAGAACTGCAATTAGCAAAAGAAAAAGCAGAAAAAGCATCCTTAGCAAAAGCACAATTTTTATCAACCGTCACTCATGAACTAAGAACACCATTATATGCTGTTACAGGGCTTACTCACTTGTTGATGGAAGAGAACCCAAAAGAACATCAAAAAGAGCACTTAGATTCTCTTAAATTTTCTGGAGAGTACCTACTATCTCTTATTAATAACATTCTAGATCTCAACAAACTTGAAGCAAATAAAGTTGAAATTGAAAAAACATCATTTCACCTCAAAAAAAGAATTAATGATGTTTTAGTAGCCCTGAGAAAATCTGCAAATGACAAACAAACCACACTAAGAGTTGAGTACGATGATAGCATACCAGAAAGCTTATCTGGTGATCCATTAAAATTATCTCAAGTATTAATCAACCTTATTGGCAACTCTGTTAAATTTACTCAAAACGGCGAGGTCGTGGTTCGAGTTAGGAAAATTGACCAACACAATAACAGCATAAAAATTAATTTTGAAATTCAAGATAATGGCGTAGGTATTTCAAAGAAAAAACAAAAAACTATTTTTGAAACCTTCTCTCAGGGATCACTTCAAATTAATAGAAAATTTGGTGGTACAGGTCTTGGATTATCTATTGTAAAGAATTTACTAGAGTTGATGAATAGTAAAATACAACTTGAAAGTAAACTAGGTGAAGGGTCTAAATTCTGGTTTAATCTAGATATAGATATCTCTGAAGAGACAGCAACAGATATAGAAGGTGCAAATAAAAAGAGGAAAATTAATCATGAGTATCTTGTTGGTAAAAATGTATTGGTCGTTGAAGACAATAAAATAAACCAAATGATTACCAAGAAAATCTTAGAGAAAAATAAGATGAAATGCCAAGTAGCAGACAATGGAACAGATGCTGTTGCATTGGTAAAAGACACTGTTTTTGATGTTGTCTTAATGGACATTCACATGCCAGGTATTAGCGGTATAGAAGCAACACAAAAGATACGAGAATTTAACAAGGATATTCCTGTAATTGCACTTACTGCAGTAACTATTGATGAAAATCTAGACGAATTTTACAGGGTTGGTTTTAATGAAATTATTCCAAAACCATTTAAACCAGAAGAGTTTTTTGAAAAGATATTTAACACCCTCAAGCTCGGCATAGATGGGGAGCAAGAAGACACCCCTACTCTTTCATAAGCGCTACAGCCTCCAAAATAGTATCCTTAAAAAACCCTTCTTGTTTATTTAATATAATGGTCTTAATAGGCAAATAATACATCGCATACTTCTCAAGGGGAACCTGCAAACGCATATAGTCTTTTTCTGTAGTAAGAATCAATTCTTCTTTTTGTAGTGCCAAAATTTCTGCCTCAGAAAAATCATGGTGGTCTGCATATTTTTTGTGGGTAAAAGTGAAGCCTTGTTCTTTTAAAAATAAAACCAAAGAACTAGGGTTTGCTATACCCGTAACCAAAGTAAAACCCTTTGCTTTTAAATAATCTAATGGCAAGCGCTCGGTCACACCTACAATAGTATCTGCATAGCCTATTTTTGAAAAATACACTTTTTGATATGGGGCCAACTGCAGTAAATACTTAATTTCTTGCAACCTAGCATAGGCTACTTTATCTGGACATTTTGTAACCACAATTACATCGGCACGAGATGCTCCTTTTCTAGATTCGCGCAACGTGCCAGCAGGCAGAAAGTAATCTTCATAAAACAAATCGTCAAAAGGGGTAAGTAGCAACGTAAACCCCGCCTTTACTTTTCGGTGCTGAAAAGCATCATCCAACAAAATAACATCTGCTTTTGGTCTTAAGACCTCAATACCTAACTGTCTATCTGCGCACACCGCTACCGTTACTTCAGGGAATTTTTGCTTAAACTGCAAGGGCTCATCTCCAGTTTGAGAGGCTAAATGGCTTGGCTCAACCTCCAAATAACCTGATGTTTTACGTTTATAGCCTCTACTTAATACCGCCAAATTATGCGTATCCTTTAATAGCATTATAAGCAACTCTATCATGGGAGACTTTCCCGTCCCTCCCACAGAGAGGTTTCCTACACAAATTATAGGTTTAGCATAAGAAACACTCTTAAAACCCGCCCATTGTTTATCGTACAAAAAATTGCGTGCAGTTACAACCCATCCATAGATAATTGCAAAAGGAAATAGTAATTTTCTAAAGCGTTTCATGCAACGAAAGTAGTAATATGTTTGTAAAATGCTTCTTAAATTTTAAGATTTCAGAAAAAATGGATAGAAATTACAACTCGATTTCTAGTATATTTACATAATAATGCATGATGGATGAGATTTTAAACCAAAGCACAACACGCGTTATATTAAAAAGAAAAGCACTTGAATGCTCCTATTTTTTTTTAAAAAACATTTATGAAAATCAAAGAAGTAATTACAATACTAGATGAGTTTGCACCCCTAGGATATGCAGAGGCTTTTGATAACACAGGTTTACTAGTTGGAGACCCAGAAGCAAACCTTACAGGAATACTTGTTACACTAGACACCCTAGAGGCTGTTGTTGATCAAGCCATTGAAAAGAACTGCAATCTTATTGTAAGCTTTCATCCTATCATATTTAAAGGACTCAAAAAACTAACCGGTGCAACTTATGTAGAACGTGTTGTTCAAAAGGCCATAAAAAATGACATTCATATTTTTGCAATTCATACCGCTTTAGACAACTGCTTTGAAGGAGTAAATGCCCAAATATGTAATACCCTTGGATTAATTAATAAAAAAATCCTGATCCCTCAAAAAGAAACCATCAAAAAGCTTATTACCTATGCCCCACTAGAAATGGTTGAAACCATTAAAGAAGCATTGTTTAATGCAGGTGGTGGAACTATCGGGAACTACGATGAGTGCAGTTTCACTAGCGAAGGCCTAGGAAGCTTTAAAGGGAATGAGCTCAGCAATCCTGTTCAAGGCACCAAAGGCATTCGAGAATCAACAAAAGAAGGGATGATTGCCATAACATTTGCCAAGCATGAACAAAAAAATATCATCAGCGCTTTACATAAAGCACACCCTTATGAAGAAGTAGCTTATGAGCTAACGAGCCTAGAAAACAAAAACCAACATATAGGCATGGGCATGATTGCAGAACTAGAAAAACCGATGACAGAAGATGCTTTTCTAATGTATTTAAAAGAAAAAATGAATACAGCATGCATAAGACACTCCAACAAAAGAAATAAACTCATAAAAAAAGTTGCAGTCTTAGGAGGTAGTGGAAGCTTTGCAATTAGCAACGCTATTGCCCAAGGAGCAGACATATACGTTACCGCAGACTTGAAATACCATGACTTTTACACTGCAGAAAACAAGATTCTATTGGCAGATATTGGGCACTATGAAAGCGAACAATACACAAAAGAGCTTTTACACACCTTTCTTACAAATAAATTCACTAATTTTGCAGTCGTTTTATCGCAAATAAACACAAATCCAATTAGCTATTTTTAATGTATGGCAACAAATAAAGAAATTTCTGTTGAAGAAAAGCTACGCGCTTTG
>MDTF01005486.1_pt1 | contig 11613 bp, 11 predicted proteins | sample 811191 | NCBI WGS metagenome assembly MDTF01 (sample SAMN05326649, study PRJNA326480) | marine metagenome | isolation source: seawater | place: Southern Ocean | collected 2011
CTATTTTTTTAAAGGGAGCGGGTGTAAAATTATAACTTTAATTTAACCAATCTTTATTATCTCTAAGATATTTTGCACTAATCTTTGCTTTTATTTTTCCGTGTTGTTTTGGATAAGGATGTAAGTTGTCTATGCACTTTTCATAGGTTATCCAAAAGGAGTTTTGTAATATCCTATCTTCTTCTGTTTCTTTCCATTTTTGATTTATTCTTTCATCCATTTCAATTACTAAGTCTCTTATCTCTTTTGAAGTATTTTCCTTTAGTTCAATGTTGTTATCTTTAAATTCTTTGATAGTTGTAGCCATACCCACATTTGATAAAAAAATTTCTGAGATTGATAATTTTTTTTTTGTTAAAGTGTTAATATGATGTTTTGTAAGCATTAAAAAATTTTTACACCCATTAAAACTTAACCCAATAGGAACTACAACATATGCTATAGGCTTTCTGAATATAAATGGAACAGCATCGAAACCACATGCAGTGGAAACACAAAAAGAACATTTTGCTCCAAGATAAATATCCATAAAATCGCTTCTTATTTGAGAGTTTGCATAATCAACTATTTTTGGGTTTGGTGATTTTAAAGGTTTTTTAACATTAATCCCCATTCTAAAAACATAATAACCCCTCGAAGCAAGCTCTTCTGCTGCCATAACATATCTATCAATATCACCATCTCTAAAGCTGTGGTAATCCCATCTTACCAAGTTATCTTTTTCTGAGTGTCTATTTAAATATCCAGAATCTCTAACGATCAAACAGACAAATTTAGCATTTTTTGGTAACCCAAACTTTTCTAAAATTTCTCTTCCTTTAATTTCTTCATCTGCTGTGAAGCTAATGTGTGGGTTAAATTTTTCAATAAGATTATAGATGTCCCTATCATTTTTGACAGGACTGTTTATTTCATGAATATTATTTATTCCAAATAAATAACAAAAAAAAATGCTAATTACATGTATTGGTTTTAATAACCATGAGGGTAAAATCACAATGCTTCTACGCCACATATTCTCTAAAGTCTTATTGCTAGTAACTTTAGACAAATAAAAAAGATCTTTAAATTTTTGTTTAGGAAAATTTATATTGGCGTCACGTTCGCAACAATACAATTCAGTATTAGCAGCTAAATGACCAATTCTACTTGAATATAATCTACTCCATCTAATTAAATACCAAGGTCTAATTAAAATTATTATAATAAAAATTGGTATTGATATTAAATATATTGGAGAATTTAAAAATAAATACAAAAAAGATACAAACTTTTTGAAAAATACATTAATTCCTCCTCTCATAATTTGAGAGAAATGTTTTTTTAAAAAGAATTTAAAGTGCATAAAACTTTTTTAGTTCAGTATTTTGCTATCAATCAATATATTTATAAAGTTTGATTTCATCTTTTTTTATCGTTATAAGAAATTTACGTGAAGTGGTTTTTTTCCAGTCTGAGGAGATATTTTAGCTATACCCTTTATGTGATTATCTAAAGCTTCACTTACATAATGCTGAATTGGAAGTGTTCCCATCATAGTTTGAGCATCAAAACTTGGGGAAGCTAAGTAATCCATAATTTTCCAATATCTATCAGATTTAAATATGTCTATAAATTTTTCATCAGCAAAATTACCAATATGAAGTTTTGAATATCTTGCATTAAAAAACATTCCTGAAGGTGCAACTAGTCCACTTCCACTAATTTGTAATAAAAACTGAGGACCATAAAACCTATTATAAGATGGTAAACCTTTATCTTTAATTTTACTCCATTTCACAATAATTTTTGTTTTTTCGTTACTCATTTTTTCAGCTTCGGTTAACAATGGGTACATCTCTTCATACTTTGAATAATCAATACCCAGTGTGCCAAATTCATCATCTGAGCAATGTTTAATGAGTCCATAGTCTACCCCTAAATCAACCGCAAGTTTTGCAAACGGTATGATTTCATCTCCAAAATCAGGCGTTAAAACCATTTGTATCCCAAGCGTAACCTTAAGTTTTAATTTTTTTTTAAGATCTACTGCATATTTAATATTTTTCATTGCACGATCAAAAACTGATGTGTGCTCTGAACTTTTAAACATAATTTTTGAGTATGACTCTGGGGTTCCTGCAGCTACAGTAAACCTAACCCATGTTAAGTGTGGTAAAACTTGATCTATTTTGTCCGGATCCCATTCCCATCCGTTAGTTGCATTTCCTACATCAATTCCTATTTTTGAAGCATGTTGAATAAAGGGTACATATGCTTTTGAAAGTGTACTTTCACCGTCTGAAATTAACGAGACTCCCTTAACACCTACTTCTGCAAAATCATCTAATAATTCAAGCGCTTGTTTAGTTTTTATTGTGGCTCTCTCTTGTGGTTCTTGAACCATCGCATAACAAAATGAGCACATTGCTCCACACGCTCTAGTCAATGCCATGTCAACACAGACCGGTGCAACTCTTTCATCATTTTCCCATGCTTGCACTCTATCGTAATGATAAGAGAGTTTATGCGAATCTAGTATTAATTTACCTTCATTTGTATCAATTGAGTTATCTTTTTTATTCATTTTTAATTTTATTAGGTTTTAATTTCAACTCCTCTTAGACCTCTAAGTTTACTTTTGTCTCCGACTGGTTCACACCAAATAGTGATACCTTGATCAAGAACTAATTTCAACTTTTCTTCTAGTTCTAAAAGAAGTATTCCCCTTTTGTTTGCTGGCATTATTTTTTCAATTTTGACAATAACTTGTCCATTTTCTGGGGCCTTAATAACTTCTAAATCTTTATATAAAATATCTTTTTTGAGTTCTTTAGATAAAATTTCTATTCTTTCTTTTTCTGATATTTTTTTCCAACTTTCATTTGTTTGAGGAGTTTTAGATTGTGAAAAATTTTTTTTCATGATTTGCTCTTTAGAGAGTAAAATTTTTTATTTCTAAAGAACAGGAAAAGGCTTTCCTTCAAACAAATCACCTGCTTTTAATTCTACTTGTTTGGTAAAAGCTGCACCCTGACCAGGTCTTGGATCAAATCTTGCATCCTCTATTATAAATCTTACAGAAAGACCTCTTCTTTCAAAGCCTTTTTTTTTATTAGGTCCTGAGTAATGCCATGTATAACCATTATGACAAACAAAATCCGTCGGTGCCATTTCCATGCATTGTACTTTGTATCCTGATTTTTCAGGGTCCTCTGGAATTAAATTTCTATTTTCGTTATCAAAAGGTTTTCTAGTGTGAAGATCTGTTGAACCTTTTATTCCTTCCTTATGAGAGCCTAGCGCGTAATTCAATGCTCCAGATTGTTTGTCAACTTCCTCTAATGGTATCCAAACAGCAATTTGATTATTTGGTTTAAGGGGAAAATAAGCTACATCCTGATGCCAATGCAAAGTGTTACTAACTTCATACGGTTTGTTAAAAATTATAGTTTCTAGAAGTTGTAATTTTTTAGTTGTATTTGGTAATATTTCTCTGATTTTTGGAGTCAATGTATTTTTAATAAATTGCCATAATGTTGAAAACTCTCTAAAAGTACAAATTCTTTTTTGTTCACCTACAACATGTTTCCAAAATACGATTATTGGTTCATCTTTAATTATTTCTTTTCTCACCAAACTATTATCTAGACTTTCATATTCTTTTTTGACTCTCTCAATTGCTTCGGTCGGCCAAGCGTTCTTAAAAAGTATTACTCCATCTTCTTTAAATTTTTTTTCGTGTTCGTTCATTTTTTTAAAGTTATTTTAGGTACAAGTTCGTTAATGTTAAAATCTTTAAGATATTTATTATGTTTATAGAGACTTTTCAACCCTAAATTTTTTGGCTTAATTATTTTACTTTTAAAGTGACTATCTTTTACTTTTTTAATTTTACTATTCATGTTTAATTTCATGGATATTTTTTTAATTAAATCATAAATCGACATGTATTGATTTGACGTAAAATGAACAATTCTTTTATTCAAAAATTTTTTTTTAAGTATTATCTCATTGTATACAAAGCTACACAGGTATGGTGTAAACACTGGTGTGGTAAAAATGTCAGTAGAGGCAAAAACATCTTTGTTATTTAAAAGATTTTTAGTTAATTTATCAATAATTTGATTTTTGTTTGAAGGGCCAAACAAGATAGGTAGCCTAATAATCAAGACATTTTTATTAAACTTAATCAATTCTTCTGCTAAGTATTTTGTTTTTCCATAAATTGATGTGGGATTTGGTAAATCATTTTCTTTATAAATCTTTTTTTTAATACTTCCCGAAAAAACAGCATCTGTTGAAAAATGTATAAGTTTTATTTTTGTTTTTTCCACTAATCTAGATAATTTTAATGGTAAGTAGGTGTTTATTTCAAGAGCATCATCAAAGTTTTCTTCACACTGAATTAGTCCAGTTATAGCCACACAATTAACTATGTGGGAAGGTTTATAAGTTTTAATTGTTTTTTTGATTTTATCAAAATTTTTAAAATCAAAATCTTTTCTACTGATGCCCTTATATTCTTTATTATTATATTTTATTAAAGTTTTTATTAATTGTCGGCCCACCGCCCCTTTTGATCCTATTATTAAAATTTTTGTTTTCATTATATTAAAAAGGGCCCATAAATTTATTATTTGGCTGATCACTAGAAGTTTTGGTGTTATATTTATTTAGATTATTTAATTTTTTATTTAATAGTTTACCTACTGTTTTACAAATTGTTAAATAGTTGGGGTAGTTATATTTTGCTAATTCTCTTGAACTTGGAACGGGTGCGTCCAACATACCAATTCTTTTAAGAATAATTTTTTTTTTTTCATCCGTTTTTAAATTTTCATAGATTTTTGCTATTATTTCTGCGCTAATTCCAAAACTAATAATACCGTTATCAACCACTAATACTTTTTTAGTTTTTTTAACTGACTTCATTATTGTTTTAATATCTAGAGGTCTTAGTGATTGAAGGTCTACTATTTCAACATTTATTGAGTAGTTTTCAAGAATTTTTGAGCTTCTTAAGCACTCAATCACCATGTATGAGCTAGAAATAATAGTTATATCTTTACCTTTGTTTAAAACTGCTGCTTTTCCAATGGGTAACTTATAATAATTTTTAGGAACATCTCCTTTCATGACATGAAGCCACCTATGTTCAAAAAATATAACAGGATTATTATCTTCTATACTTGATATTAATAATCCTTTTGCATTCAAGGGCGTGGACGGACAAACAATTTTTAATCCTGGAATATGTGCAAATATGGACTCTAAACTTTGAGAATGTTGAGGTCCTTGACCCCAACCCCTTCCAATGATTAGCCTGATCACCAACGGTACACTTTTTTGTCCTGCATTCATAAAGAACCATTTTGCTGCTTGATTAATGATTTGCTCCATAGACAAGAGTGAAAATTCGACTCTTTGATGTGTAATTACTGGCCTCATACCCATTATAGAGGATCCAATTGCTATTCCAGTCATTGCATTTTCAGCTGTTGGGAAATCAAATACCCTATCCTTTTTGAATATTTTATTTATCTTTTTTGTAGTTCCAAAAATTCCTTTAGGATCATCTACCCCTAAGCCAATCAATAGAACATTTCTATTTTTTTTCATTGACATAACCAGAGCTTCATTAATAGCTTCAAAAAAAAACATATCTTTATTTCTATTTTGCATAAATAAATTTATTTAATAATTCTTTTTTTGGAAACTTACTTTCTTTAGCAAATTTGAAAGCTTGGGTTATTTCTTTTTCTATTTTTTTTTTAATATTTATCTCATTTATATTTGATAAATATTTTTTATTTTTAAGATAGTTTTTATAATTTTTTATTGGGCATTTTTTTTTCCAAAGATTTAAATATTTTTTTTTTCTATATCCCAGGTCATCATCGTTATTTGGTCCACAATGTTCAAGATTTCTATAAGTTTTTAATTCTATTAGAAATGGACTTTGTGATTTTCTAATGTTATCAATTATTTTTTTTGAATTAATAAAAACTTTTTCTATTGAGTTCCCATCCATCTTTAATGAATTAACACCCATCGACTTGGCGATTTTAGTAATATCTCTTTTGTTTGATTGTCTCTTTGAAATATGGGAATAAACAGAATATTCATTATTTTCACATATAAATAAAATAGGTAAATTGTGGAGAGCTGCAAAATCTAAACTTTCAAAAAAAACACCTTCTTCGGTGGCTCCATCTCCAAAAAAAGCTACCACTATATCTTTATTTTTTTTTAATTTATTTGCCCATGCTATGCCGGTGCCTATTGGAATTGTACTTCCGACAATAGGTACTGCCGCATAAACACCTGATTTCAAATCTATTAAATGCATTGATCCACCTAGTCCCTTTGCACAACCAGTTTCTTTGCCATGCAGCTCTGCAACCATCGCTTTTAAAGATCCACCTTTAGCTAAGAAATGAGCATGAGATCTATGTGCAGTTACAATTTTATCGTTATTTTTTAAATTTTCACAAACACCTACTGCTATAGCTTCTTGCCCTATTGATAAATGAACGGGACATCTCATCTCTTGTTCATGATAAGTGGAGGATATTTTTTCTTCAACTTTTCTTATTCTTAACATTTTACTAAAAAGTTTAATTTTTCTTGCGGTATTAATTTTCATAAAAATTATTAATTTCTTTACATATTTTTTTTAATTCATTTTTTTTTATAAATTGATTTACAGGTAGTGTTAGTATTTTTTTTGATTGCATTTCAGTAACTTTAAAATCTCCTAATTTATATCCTAATTTTTTCGCTGCTGGCTGCAAATGAATTGGTATTGGATAGTGTATTGATGTTTCTATCCCTTTTTTTTCTAAATATTCTTTTAATTTATCTCTTTTAGCAACCTGAATTACAAAAGTATGATGGGTATTAAACTCATTTGGGTTTTCTTTTGGTATAAAAATAAATTTCTTATTTAAATTGTTTATATAAAATTTTGCATTTTTTCTTCTTTTATTATTTATTTTAGGAAGGTTTTTGAGTCTAAAATTTAGAATAGCAGCTTGAAGATTATCCATTCTTGAAACATAACCAAAATTTTTAACTTTGTTTCTCTTTGTCATTCCATGATTTCGCACATCTTTTAAAAAATTTGCTATTTTTTTTGAATTTGTAGTTAAATATCCAGAATCTCCCAAAGCATTTAAATTTTTTAGTGGATGTGCTGAAAAACAAGCAACTTCTCCAAAAGATCCTGCCATTTTACTTTTATATTTTGACCCTATTGCCTGTGCGGCATCTTCTATAATTGGTATTTTATATTTTTTAGAAATTTTTAAAATTTTATCCATTTCGCAAACCCTACCTGTTAAATGTACAACCATTATAGCTTTTGTTTTTTTTGTAATTGCTTTTTCAATTAGACTTGGGTTAATGCATTGATCATCTTTAACATCAACAAAAACTGGTTTTGCACCTAGATGAACAATTACTGCTGTAGAGGCAATAAAAGAATTGGGTGTTGTAATTACCTCATCATTCCTTCTAACACCGATTGCATGAAGCCCTAAAGTTAGTGCATCAGTACCACTATTTAAGGCTACACAGTATTTAACTTTTAATAGCTTAGAAATTTTTTCTTCAAATTTTTTAACTTGATCTCCTCCTACATATTGGCCTGTCGCGAGTGTTTTATCTATTATTGATAAAAGTTTTTTACGTTCAAACTTATATTGTTCAGGTAAGTTAACATATTTAATTTTCATTTATTATTTTTATAAAAATTATTTACAGTTTTTATTATATAATTCATTTCAATTTTTTTTATATGCTGGTCACAAGGAAAGGTAATAATTTTTTTTGTATGATCATCAGTAACAGGGAAATCACCTTTTTTATGTTTTAAAAATTTAAGCGACTCTTGAATATACATTGGCAATGGATAATGAACCTTGGCTTCTATCCCTTTTTTTTGACAGTACTTCAATAATTGATCTCTTTTTTCTGCAAAGATAATATATAAATGAAAAACTATTTTAAAATTTTTAGGCCTAGGTGGAATTGTTATTTCTTTTAAATTACCTAATTTTTTATCATAATATTTTGCATTTTTTATTCTTTGATTTGCTATTGATTTAGCTTTCGGTAATAACCAGTTTCCAACTACCGCTTGGAAAGTATCTAACCTTGAATTGTAACCACAAATCTTGACTGTATCTCTGTCAATCAAACCATGATTTCTTAGAAGCAATAATTTTTCATAATATTTTTTATTATTAGTTGTAATGATGCCCCCATCTGACCAAACATTAATATTTTTTAATGGGTGTAAAGAAAAAGCACCAAACTCTCCCCATGTTCCTGCATTTTTATTATTGATAGCGCCAAGTATAGATTGGCATGCATCTTCCACTATGGGTATTTTATATTTTTTAGATAACTTTAATAATTTGGGCATATTAGTCATGTAGCCAGTGAAGTGAACAGGAACTATTGCTTTAGTTTTTTTTGTGATTTTTTTTTCAAGTAAATTTACGTTCATGCAAAAAGTATCATCACAATCAACAAAAACTGGTTTTGCACCAATTTCTGTTATGGCACCTATAGTTGCTACAAATGTATTGGCAGCAGTAATTATCTCATCTCCACTTTTAATATTTAAAACTTTTAAAGATAGTTTTATTGCATCTGTTCCTGAATTAACTCCTACGGCATATCGTGTTCCAATAAGTTTAGCAAAATTTTTTTCAAATTTTAAAAGTTCTTTTCCTAACGTAAAGTCACCAGTTTTAACAAATGCTTTTAATTTTTTCCAAAGGTCATCACAATTTCCGAACTGCCTGCCTAAATATGAATATTTAACCTTCAATTTATTATTTTAAATTAATATTGTTCATTCTTTTAATATTGAAAAAATATTCATTATTAAATGTATTTATCAAAGTTTTTTTTTCAAAAGCACTTTTTAAATCTAATACAGCATCTTTTACAGTATATTTTGTTTCAAAACCTAAAATATCTTTAATTTTTTCAGAGCTAACATGATACGATCTATTATCGTCAGATTTTGTATTAACTATACTTATATCGCTTCCAATAACTTCTTTTACGTCTTCAGCTAATTCATTAACAGATTGATTTTTAAAACCAACATTAAAAATTTGTCCATTAACCTTTTTAGGTTCAGCATTTAAAATTGCTAAATAAGAATCAACCATATCATTTATGTGTACGTTTGGTCTTAGTTGATCTCCACCAAATACTTTAATTTCTCGATTATGAAAAGCATGATTTGTAAGAATATTAACTACCAAGTCTAATCTTTGTCTTTTTGCATATCCACATACAGTTGATGGTCTTATCGTTGTTGTAATGAAATCTTCTGATTTATAACTATTCAAAATCTTTTCACAGTCAGCTTTAAATTTAGAGTAATCTGTGAGTGGCTCAAGATTCATGTCTTCAGTAACATTTTTCTCTTTTTTTATTCCATATACGGATGAAGAAGATGCATAAATAAATTTATTGATATTATTTTTTTTACAGATCTTAACCATAGGTTCAAATGCATCATAATTAATTGACTTACCTAAAGTGGGATTTAACTCAAAACTAGGATCGTTAGAGATACAGGCCAAATGTATTAAAGCATCATGGCCAGGTATAATTTTTTCAAGCAAATTTTTATCTCTAATATCACCTTTTATCTTCTTTAATTTATCATTATTTGCTAATACATCTTCACCATAAATCATTAGATCAAGAACAGTAATTTCATAGTCAAGATCCAATAATTTTGGCACTAGTTTTGACCCTACGTATCCCGCTCCACCTGTTATAAATATTTTTTTCATTAACTAATTATTTTTATTTTCTATTAGCAGAATATTCTGATTTACCAATAATTAAATCAACTAAACTTAATAGCCAAATTTGATGAATATTTTCTACATGGTTGTAGGCTCGGCTATTTACCCAAAAGTTTAAGTCAGATTTTTTCTTAAGAGGGTTATTTGTATTAAAACCCGTAAAGGAAACTATTTTTCTTGCCTTCTTTTTTTTTGCTATTTTGACTGCATTTATCATATTTTTTGAAGAACCACTTGATGAAATAAAAAAAACCAAATCTCCCTTATCCATATATAGCTCGATTGCTTTTGATACCCACTGATTATAACCATAATCATTCGATAAACACGTTATAAGATTTGACTCATTAAAATTTGTAGCTCTTACTCTAGCATTTTTGGTTAAATCTACTGTAAAATGACTTGCAATGGCAGCACTACCTCCATTGCCAAAAACTAAAATCTTTTTTCCTTTTTTTGCGTTATCAATAATTATTTTTTTTAAACTTATCAGATTATCTATAGTCTTATCGTCTCCCATAAGATGATTCTGTAATTCTAATAAATAATTTTTTAAGAAAATTTTTTCGTTCATTTTATTTTAAAATATGTTCTATAGTTTTTTTTAACTTATCAAAACTTATAAATTTTCTATTTCCAAAATTTTCTAAAGATTGGGCTGCTGCTAAAGAACCAGCTAATAATGCAAAATTTCGACCAAACCCACACTTTAAAAAAAGAGATATAACTGATAACATAGCATCTCCTGATCCTACTTTATCTACTATTTTTGTTGCAAAAGCTTCACAAAAATAAAAATTACTTAATTTTTTATTCAATAATATTGAACCACTACTGCCCATTGTAACTACAAGATCTTCAATATTTAAATCACGACAAATTCGTTTCATTAATATTTTAATGTCTGTGTTTTTATCCCTCATTTCATGTCTTAATTCAGCTTCATTAATAATTGCTAAGTTAGATTTAAAATAGTTTTTCATTGTGTGATAGCCTCTATTGGCTGCATTGATTTGTGCGTTAAAACTTAAAAAATTTGATTTTTTACAAATTAAATCTCCTGTTTTTTTTGATAAAAACCCATGCCCATAATCAGACACTAACACTAAATCAAAAGATTTAATTTTTTTTGTAAGAAAATTTATAACTTTTTCTTCTTCGTTATTTGATAACAACCTATCATTCATTACGTAAGTCGATAATAATTTATTGCCACTAATTTTGTCTATATATCTTTTTTTAATTATCGTTGGGGCATTTTTTTTCATAATCCATATTTTTTTAATATGTTTTGGAAGATTCTTTTCTAAAAATTCCTTATGCGTATTTTTTTCACCTATAATTGACATAAGTGTTACATTTTTTGAAAAACTAGAAATATGACTAGCTATTGTTGCTGCTCCACCTATATATTTTTCATCTTTTTCTTCCTGTAGAGCAATAATGGGGTCTTTACCTGATTTTCCAATAGCCTCTCCAAAATAGTAATGATCTATTATTGTTTCCCCAATCACTAATATTTTAAGCTTTGAAAATTTTTTATATTCTACGGTTAAATCCTTATTTTTTAATATTTCTTTCTTAACCTGGTTGATAATTTTTTTTTGTTTATTATTAAAAATTTCTAAAAAATTATTTAATAAAGAGCTAGAACTATTAGTGATTTCATTAGTAAAATGTATAGATCCACCAACTGATTTTACTGCATTTTTTTCATTTATAATTTGTTTGGTGCTATCTTTTTTTTCATCTTTATAGTCAAAACCTTTGCAATATATATTTGGTTTAACTC
>MDTF01007275.1_pt1 | contig 11613 bp, 11 predicted proteins | sample 811191 | NCBI WGS metagenome assembly MDTF01 (sample SAMN05326649, study PRJNA326480) | marine metagenome | isolation source: seawater | place: Southern Ocean | collected 2011
CAATAGGCATTCCAAAATTATCGACTACGTTCACCCATCTAAATTTTAAAACTTTATTATTAAACAAATACTCTAAAACAGGTATTCTAATATCTCTCAAATATTGGTTAAAGAAAGGATTTAAATCCATTTCCATTTTTTCAGAAATATAATTTTCAATCTGAGCAGTAGTTACGGTTTGGTGGTAAAATTCACTATTTAATCCTCTTAAAATTTGTCTCCATTTTTCATCATCACCAGCTATTTGTCTCAATGTATGTAATAAATTAGAACCTTTATCATACATATCTCCAGACCCACCTTTATTTACGTTGTAGGTACCTATAATGGGTTTTATATTACGTATTCTCCTTCTTTTTCCAATTACATATTCTGAAGATGCTTTCTTTCCATAATGATAGTCTAAAAAAAGATTTTCTGAATATGTAGTAAAACTTTCATGAATCCACATGTCTGCCATATCTTTATAAGTAATATTATTAGCAAACCATTCATGTCCAGTCTCGTGTATAATTATATAATCAAACATTAAACCCCATCCAGTACCTGATAAATCTCTACCTAAATACCCTTGTTTAAATTTATTTCCATAAGTAACTGAGCTTTGATGTTCCATTCCCAAATAAGGAGTTTCAACAAGTTTGAAACTGTCTTCATAAAAAGGATATGGACCAAACCAATGTTCAAAAGCAGACATTGTTCTTACAGCATCTTTAAAATGTACTTTTGCTTTTTCTAAGTTATCTCTTAACACGTAGTAATTCATATCTAAATCGCCAGCTTCCCCCTTATATATTTCAGAAAAATTGACATAATCTGCAATATTGATATTTACTCCATAATTATTAATAGGGTTCTTTACTTCCCAATGAAATGTAGAAGAATTTTCTTTTTCATCAACTTTGATTAATCTACCATTTGAAACATTTGTTAAACCCTTAGGAACATTTACACTCATAAGCATACCTTCTACTTCATCATACATATGATCCTTATTTGGCCACCAAACACTAGCCCCTAGGCCCTGACAAGAGGAAGCTATAAAATGATTTCCGTTAACATCTTTTTCCCAGGATATTCCACCGTCCCATGGAGCTCTTAATGCTTTTTTTGGTTTCCCCTCGTAAAAAACTTTAATTTTATTTTTAGCTCCTTTAATTTGTTCATCTTTCAAAGTAATGAAATGAGCATTGCCATCATGTCTAATTTCTAAATCTTCACCATTTTGTAGAGCTTTAGTAAGCTTTAAAGGTTCTTGTAAATCAATTTGCATTACTGGGTACGTATCAATTACAGTATAGCTAATTTCATTAGAACCATAAATGGTTCTCTTTTCAGGGTCTACTGTAATATCTAAGTGATAATAAGTTAAATTCCACCATATTCTCTCTTTAGTAATAGATCCTCTAAGAGTATCTTGACGGTTGAAATTATTTTTTTCGTCTAAAATTCCTTGAGCATTAACAGATATTGTTAAAAATAAAGTTACTGTAATTAAGAAAAATTTATTGTTCATAATTATTAATTGTATAAGATATAAATTTCAACGAAATTTACACATATTTTATATAAAAATGAAAAAAACTAGTCTTTACAATAAACATTTAGAGCTCGGAGCAAAAATAATTCCTTTTTCAGGTTTTTTAATGCCAGTCCAATATGAAGGAGTAAACGCAGAACATTTACATGTAAGAAAATCTGTAGGTCTTTTTGATGTATCACATATGGGAGAATTCTTTTTAAAAGGAGATAAAGCAACTGATTTATTAAAACTTATATGTACAAATGATATTTCTAAAATTGATAATGAAAAGGCTCAATATAGCTGCTTGACAGATGAAAATGGAGGAATAATTGATGACTTGATTATCTACAAGTTTAATGCAAAAGAATTCATGTTGGTGGTAAATGCTGGAAATATAGAAAAAGATTGGAATTGGATTAAAATGCATAATAAAAATTTTGGAAATATCTTAGAAAATAGATCTGAAAACATGTCTTTATTAGCTCTTCAAGGTCCTGGCTCGTATGAATTATTGCAAAAATTAGTGGAATTTGATGTTCGAAGTTTAAAAAATTATAGTTTCTTAGAAACAGATTTATATAAATTCAAAAATGTAATAATATCTACCACTGGGTATACCGGATCAGGTGGTTTTGAAATATACTGTGAAAATAAAGATGTTATAGGTATTTGGGAAATTCTATTTGAATTTGGAAAAGAGTTTAACTTGAAGCCTATAGGATTGGCTGCCAGGGATACATTAAGACTTGAAATGGGTTATTGTTTATATGGTAATGATATTAATGAAAATACAAATCCAATTGAAGCTGGTTTAAAATGGATTACCAAGGTTAATAAAAACTTTATTGGTAAAAAACAAATAGTCAAAACAATTGAGAAAGGACCTATCAAAAAACTTGTTGGGTTTAAATTAAATGAAAGAGGAATTCCCAGACATGATTATAAAATTTTCAACGAAGAAAATACTGAAATTGGAATTGTTACATCTGGAACAATGTCTCCATTACTTAAAGAGGGAATTGGCTTAGGATATGTTCATAATAGTTATTCAGAAATAGATACTCCAATATTTATAGAAATAAGGAATAAGAAAGTAAAGGCTACTGTCTTTAAATTACCATTCGTAAAAATATAAAAAAAGGTGACAAAAGTTTTAATTTTTGGTGGGAGTGGATATTTAGGTAATACAATTTTTAAAGAGTTAAATCCGTTTTATGATGTATATAGCACCTATTTCAATAATATAAGTTTTAGGAAAAACAAAAGGTTTTTTTATTTTGATCTAAACAATGACTTTATTAGTATTCTAAAAAAAGTAAATCCAACTCATATAATTTCTAGTTTAAAAGGAAATTTTAATAATCAAATATCTTTTCATAAAAGACTTATAAATTACTGTGATGACAAAAAAGTCAAACTATTATTTATTTCCTCCTCCAATGTTTTTGATACATTCACTAACTATCCAAATTACGAAAATGACAAAACATTTTCCGATAGTATATTTGGTAGATTTAAAATAAATATTGAAAATAAAATATTAAGAATGAAATCAAAAAAATGGGTTATTCTAAGATCTCCCATGATATTTGATAAAGACTCTCCCAGAATAAAAGATATTATTGTTAAATCAAAAGATTCTATTGCAATAGAAATATTTCCAAATTTAATAGTAAACATAAATTCAGTAAAAAAATTTGCTAAACAGATTCATTATATTATTAGTAGAGATATAAACGGAATTATTCACCATGGTAGTAAAGATTTAATTAATCATGATGAATATATTTTTTCAATTATAAAAAAGCTTAATCTTAAAAACATTAATTATAAATACATTTACACAACAAATGAAAATAGATATCTCGCGTTATTTTCAAACCATAATATCTTTCCAAATCATTTACAGTTTAGTTATGATGAAGTTTTGAGAGATATAGTTGAAAAATGAATTTTATAAAGTCTAAATTTTAATATATTTGAAGAAATGGGAAGAGCATTTGAGTTTAGAAAAGCTAGAAAAATGAAACGTTGGTCAGCGATGGCTAAAACATTTACTAGGATTGGAAAAGATATTGTTATGGCGGTAAAAGAGGGCGGCCCCTCACCTGAATCAAACTCTAAATTAAGAGCAGTAATTCAAAATGCTAAAGCTGCTAACATGCCTAAGGAAAATGTTGATAGAGCCATAAAAAAAGCTTCTGATAATTCATCTGAAAATTATAAAGAAATCTTATTTGAGGGATATGGTCCATTTGGAATTGCTATAATAGTTGAAACGGCGAGTAACAATAACAATAGGACGGTTGCAAATGTTAGAAGTTATTTTAACAAATACAATGGAAGCTTAGGTACTGCTGGGTCAGTAGAGTTTATGTTTGACAGAGTATCTAATTTTAAAATTAAAACTGGTTTAGATATTGAAGAATTAGAATTAGAATTAATTGATTTCGGCATTGATGAAGTTATGGTTGATGAGAATGAAGTGTTAATATATTCGCCATTTGAAAATTACGGAATAATTCAAAAAGAATTAGAATCAAGAAAAATTGATATTATTTCATCTGAATTTGAAAGAATTCCAAAACAATTCAAAACCTTGTCTGGAGAAAAAAAGCAAAAAGTAAATATATTGATTGAAAAAATCGAGGAAGATGAGGATGTTCAAAATGTATTCCACAATATGGAATAGACTCAGGAATACTCTTCTACCTTTCCTTTAACACCAACAAAAAAACTTCTTAATTTTTTAAAATCATTCTCTGTATTGTCTGTAGTAATGAATGGTTCAGAAAATTTAATGTTTTTTTCTTTAAAATTTAATGTTGCACAAATAATTGGAACAGAAGCTTTTTTAGCAATATAATAAAATCCTGTCTTCCACTTTAGGACCTTTTTTCTTGTTCCTTCGGGAGAAATTCCGAGTCTAAATTGAGACTCATTATTAAATATTTCAGAAATTAAATCAACTGATTTTGCTTTACTTCCTCTATCAACAGGCTTACCTCCCATCCATTTGAAAAAAAATCCAAAAGGAAACTTAAATAGTTCTTTTTTTCCAATAAAATTAATTTGTTGATTGATTACTTTTCTAATGACAATAGCAATAAAAAAATCTATCCAATGTGTATGAGGAGCTACAATAACAATACATTTTTTTGGTAAATTTGAATTACCTAAAATTTTCCATCCAAATAATTTAAACAGAATTAAATTAGCTAGTTTTCGCATCTATTATTTTTCTAGCATTAATTAAATCTTCCATAACGTCAATACCATGTCCTTTATAATCTGTTTGAATCATCTTTATTTTCTTTCCAAACTCTAAAAACCTTAATTGCTCCAACTTTTCTAACTTTTCTAATGTTGTTGGTTTTGATTTATAATAATTAAGTAAACTTTCTTTTCTAAAAGCATATACTCCTATGTGTTTAAAATAATCCACTTTTACATTACTAGACTTATTGTATGGAATTACAGATCTAGAAAAATATAGAGCAAAGTTATCATTATTCACTACAACTTTTACATTATTTGGATTATCAATCTCTGTTTTTTCACTAATAGATTGCATAAGAGATGCTAAATCAATATCGTTTTGATTATCATCATTAAAAACACTAATTAGTTTTTTAAGACTAGGTTTATCAATAAAAGGTTCATCACCTTGAACATTTAATATTAAATCTGTCTCTATCTTAATTGCAAATTCAGCAATTCTGTCCGATCCACTATCGTGTTTAACAGAACTCATAAAAACATTTCCACCATTATTATTTATTAATTTAAATATAATTTCAGAGTCTGTAATAACATAAACTTCATCAAACAAACCTGAATTTAATACATTGTTATGTGTTCTTAAAATGACTGGAATTCCTCCTAAATCCATCATTAATTTACCTGGCAATCTTTCAGAGTCATATCTTGCGGGAATCATTGCTACAGTCTTCATTATTTTTTTTATAAAAATACAGTTATATTTTTTATTAAAAACCTATTAGATAAAGTTTACTTTCTGCTCTAGTGATAGCAGTATACAACCATCTCATGTAATCTAAATCAGGCCCATCTTTTAAATAAGGTTTTTCAATAAACACTACAGGCCATTGTCCTCCTTGTGCTTTATGACAGGTTATAGCATATGAAAACTTAACATGAAGTGCGTTAAAAAAAGGGTTTTCTTTAGTTTTTAAAAACCTTTTATATTTGGATTTTATATTTGAATAATCTTTTTGAACTTCATGATACATAAGATTTGACTGATCATAAGAAAGTGATGGTAATTCAGAGTCCAATGTATTAAGAATTATAATAGTGTCAAAGGGGGGCTGATTAGTATAATCAATCATTTTAATTTTAACTTCTGCAAATTCAAATCCATAAAGCTCTCTTATTCTGTGAATCTCTAAAATTTCGATTATATCTCCATTTGCAAGAAATGGTATTTCTGCGTCAGAAGAAGACCAAAAGTAATTATTCTTAGTAATCATCAAAAGATCTCCGGAACACACTTTGTGATCATGAGATAAAATAGTTTTTCTAATCTGTTGATTATATTGATTTGCACGTTTGTTAGAGCGAACAATAATTATAGAGTTGTCCCTGCCAATTTCACTAAAGCTTTTCTCAATAGACTCTTGAATTTCAAATCCATCTGAAAGAGAAATAATATCAGCAAATTTTTTAAATTGAAAGTCTAAATCGTCGCTAATTATACTATTCCTTATTGCTGTTGCGTTAAAAAGAATGCCCGACTCTTCAGATTGTCTTACTACTTCGGTAATTTCATATTCATTTATTTTTATATTATATGTATTTTGTAAAAATTCTGAATCAAGAGCTGGACTAATAGTTTGATTTACTGGAGGCAATTGAGCTGTGTCCCCAATAAAAATTAATTTAGAATTAGTTTTGAAATCTATAAAATCAATTAAATCTTTTAACAAAGAATTTTTTTTAAAAAGATCATTTGAATTTGAAAAATCTGAAATCATAGAAGCTTCGTCAACTATAAAAACAGTATTTTTTTTCTTATTTATTTTTAAAGTAGATATAAAGTTTCCTGATTTATCAACTTTTGAATAATAAATTTTTTTATGAATAGTTGATGAGTTTCTCTCTGTATATTTTGATAAAACTTTCGCTGCCCTTCCAGTTGGAGCAAGTAAAGAAAAATTCATTTTGTTATGATGTAAATTTTCAACAAAAGTTTTCATTAGTGTAGTTTTTCCTGTTCCAGCATAACCTTTTAACAAAAATATACTAACCTTATTTTTATTAAATAAAAACTCGCTAACACTTTGAATAGCTAGAGATTGATCCTTAGTAGGTTCCAACTTGAAATTTTTCAATAGTAATTTGTTAAATTCTAAAGAATTCATGAGTTTTTAGTTTAAACAATCCTAATAATATTAATAGCTTTTTAGAATAAAAAAAAATTGTAGTTTTGCTTAAATATAATTAATTATACAATGAAATTTATATTAAAATTAAAGGAATTTATATTTAAAAATAGTAAAATAATTACCGGAACTCTTTGGATTTTAGCAGTCATTTTAATTTACTTGAATGTTTCTGCTATTTCAGCTCCAATTGAGTTCAACAAAGTTAAAAAAGTAAGGTATTTAAAAGTAATTGATAGGTTGAAAGATATTCGTAATGCACAAATAGCCTTTAAAAGTGTGAATGGTATTTATTCAAATAATTTTGATAGTTTAATTAATTTTGTTGAAAATGCCGAGTATACATTAATCCAAAAAAGAGATTCAAGTTTTTTAGAATATAATAGAACTTACAGGATTGATATGTTGAAAGAAGTTGTTGTGGTTGATACTCTGGGTTTTGCTTCAGTTAAAGATTCTTTATTTGGAAATTCAAACAGATATAAAAACATGGCTGAAGTGCCAGTTCAAGGTCCTGAGGGAATTAGTTTTTTTAAGATAAAATCTGATGTTATTAAAAAAGGAGACTACGATGTCCCTGTCTTTGAAGTAAGTGTTTCAAAGGATATAGTTTTGTGGGATCAAAATAAAGATCTTTTAAAGCAGGAAAAAGGATTAATGTCAGTTGACGGTGTAAATGGACCATCTCTAGTCTTAGGGTCTTTAATAGAGGTTAACACCAATGGAAATTGGCCAACAACCTATGATGCAATCGCAAGAAACTAAAATAAAACCAAGTACAAACCTTTTAGTAAAACTAGGCTCTTATAGTGTTACCCTGGTTTTATCAGATTCTAATGATTGTATTATCAAATACATAGACAAAGAATTTACTGAAAAAGTAAAACCACAAAGACTTTCAGAAAAACTTGATTTAATTATTAATGAATCTAAGATTATTATTTCAAATATCATTGATGTTAAATTGATCGTATGTAATAAATTATCCTGTCTGGTTCCTAAAAACCTTTTTGAAGAAAAATTAAGTTTAGAATATCTAAAATTCAATTCTAAACTATTAAAAAATGATTTTGCTGCAAATGATACAATAGAAGAAATAGGTGCTGTAAATGTTTTTCTACCCTTTGTAAATGTAAATAATTATCTAATTGATAAGTTTGGGTCTTTTAATTACTACCACTACTCAACTATCCTTATAAAGAAATTAATAAAACATAATAGAAAGAAAGACACATCTGTTTATGCTAACATTCAATTAAATAATTTTCAAGTTTTAATCTTTAAAAGCAAAAACCTTATTTATTATAATAATTTTGAAATTAAGGATAAAGAAGATATTCTATATTTTATACTTTTATCGATTGAACAAAATAAGATAGATAATAGTAAATCAAAAGTTTCATTACTTGGTGAAATTAAATCTGAAAGTGAAGTTTATTTACTTTTATCAAAATTTATAGTTAATATCGAGATAATCAACTTTGAAGAAGAAAAAAAATCTATTATTAAAAATATAGATAACTATTCCAATATTGATTATGTAATAATATGAGAATCATTTCTGGATTAAATAAAGGAAAAAAAATACAAGCTCCTAAAAATCTTCCGGTAAGACCAACAACAGATCAAGCTAAAGAAGCGCTTTTCAATATAATTAGTAATAAATATCAATTAACTGAATTATCAGTACTTGATTTATATTCAGGAACAGGAAATATAAGCTATGAATTTTCATCAAGAGGATCAACAAAAATTACTTGTGTAGATTTAAATAGTAAGTGTATAAGTTTCATTAAGTCTATTTGCAATAAACTTTCGTTAAAATTTAATATAATAAGATCAGATGTTTGTAAATTTTTATGTAAAACTAATTTTAGTTACGACATCATTTTTGCTGACCCACCTTACAATTTTGAATACTCAAATTATGAAAAATTAATTCTTTTAATATTTGAAAAAAAAATATTAAATGGTGAAGGAATGATTATAATAGAACATTCAAAAAAAACTGATTTAAAAAATATAAAAAAATTTAACGAATGTAGAAAATATGGCGATTGTTGTTTTAGTTTTTTTTATACATAAAAACTTATAAACCAGATATTTAACACAATTTACTTAAATCTTTATGTTAAATATCTAAAAAAACACTAATTGGCTTATGATCCGACAACTTTTTATTAAATATTTGGAATTTTTTTGCCGAAATTGACTTAGAAATAAATATATAATCTATTCTAATTGGCATAAATTTAAACTCATAAGTTGAGCCAAATCCGTTACCAATTAAATCAAAAACATCTGCTAACTCTTTTTCAATTCTTTTGTAAACATACGAATGCTCAGTGTTGTTTAAATCAACAGTCAAAACTGTCTTATATGGTGATTTCAAAATATGACTTGTCAAAACCTCCAACTGATACTTTTGAGCTATATAAGCTTTTTTTGTTTTAACAATTAAATTCTTAAAAGTTACTACATCTGCTTTCAAGCCCAGTACATCTATCTTAAAAGACTCAAAATGAGCGTTATAAATTCTTATAGTATCATTTTTTTGAATTAAATCAACATAAATTGCATTATTACTTGAATTATCAAACTCTACTAATCCTTTTTTAATGATTTTGTTATTTGTATGAATTGATTTCCCTACGTTATTTCCTGAAAAATAAATATGTTTATTTTTGTAATTTTTCAATAAGTACTCATAATCTCCATGGTATTCTTGTATAGATAAAACATCAGGATTTTCAGATTTGAAAATTTTTTTTATTTTAAAAGGAATACTATCTTTTTTAATCCAATTATAATGATTGAATAATCTTGCATTAAAACTCATGACATGAAAACCTTCTTTTTTTTCTTGAAAATTATCAGTTATTCTATAAAAAGTGTAGGAACTGAAATAAAGAAATGCGAAAATTAAAAGAGAAAGCAATACTCTTAAGTCCATTTTTAAAGACCAATAAACGAAAAAACAAATATTAACCAGATAAAAAGCTGGAAATAAAAAAGTAAGAAATGATATGTTTGAAAGAACTGGATGATAATAGTTATTTAAAAGACAACAAATTAATATTAATAAAGAATTAAATAAATTTATTATAAAAAATAGTTTTTTAAAATACCCTTGTTTTAAAAATATTAAATTCAATTTTGACCAGCTTTAAAAAGAATATCTTTTTCGTTTTTTGTAAGACTATCATAGCCTGATTTACTTATCTTATCTAATATTACATCAATCTTTTGTTGATTTACAGATTCTTTTAAATTTTTTGAATATTTTTTTTTTCTGTAAACCTTTCTGACTTTTACTTTTTTCTTAAAAAAATTTCTAGTGTATTTTAAAAAATTTATAATCCAATCTCCATTGTCTTTACCTTTTTGTAATTGAGAATTATAATAATAACCCCATGCCGCCCCTCCTAAGTGTGCTAAATGACCACCAGCGTTTCCTAATGGAATTTGTATTAAGTCCATTATTATAAAGAATCCTGCTATATAAACAATCTTCGCATCAAAAAGAACTAATCTAAAAGTGTAATTAGGCATGTAGGAAGACAAAAAAATAAATATAGCCATAGCTCCGGCTGAAGCCCCAATCATCGGAGGTTTTAATCCTTTAAAGACTGGAAACAGGTTATAACTTAAAAGATAAGTTATTGAACCACACAATAATCCAATAAAAAATAGTTTTAATAACTTTTCTTCTCCAAAAAGATCCAACACTACTCTTCCTGCATAATAAAAAATTATCATATTTCCTGTTAAATGCCAAAGATCCGCATGAAAGAAGCCATATGATATTAAAGACCAAGGCTTGTAAAATAGTTCAGAAACAGATGGTGATACTTGAAAAAAATCAACAATTGAAAAAGAATTTGCAGATAATAAAAACAATATAGTATTCACCAAATAAGGAAAGACAAAACAAATTACCATCCAAACTATAATTTTACCCAAAATATCCAAATTACTGTATTTATATTTTAGATTATCTATCAATTCCATCTCTTATTATTAAATTGATTACTTTTCCAATACCAAACCATAATAAATCCAGCTAAAGCACCTCCAACATGGGCAAAATGAGCAATTGGACCAACAGAATATGATGAAACACCAAAAAATAGATCAATAAGAATTAATCCGGGAACGAAAAATTTAGCTTTTATTGGGACAGGTAGAAAAAGTAGCATTAATTCAGAATTGGGAAAAGAAAAAGCAAAAGCTACTAATACACCATAAATTGCCCCTGATGCTCCGACTAAAGTAGAATTATAAGCAGAATAAGCTGAAGCAATGCTGTTTTGATCTACGTACTGTAAAATAGAGGTATTATAGGATCCTTCTGAAAGTATGTTTTTAAAAGAACTAAAAGAAAGGCCATTAACTTCTAAAACAGAAAATATAGATTGTATTTCTATATGGTAAACAAATAATTGTAGACCAGCAGCTCCTAAACCAGCTGAAAAATAAAAAAATAAAAACTTTTTATTACCCCACATTTGAACCAAAGGAGATCCAAACATATACAAACCAAACATATTAAAAAAAATATGAGAAATACTTCCATGCATAAACATATGAGTTACGAGCTGAGGAAAAATAAATTTATCATTACTAAAATAATGAAGAGCTAAAATATCATAACTAATATTTCCTAAAAATTGGGAACCAATA
>MDTF01003251.1_pt1 | contig 11610 bp, 13 predicted proteins | sample 811191 | NCBI WGS metagenome assembly MDTF01 (sample SAMN05326649, study PRJNA326480) | marine metagenome | isolation source: seawater | place: Southern Ocean | collected 2011
CACTCAATCAAACTTGATGAAGTAGAATAAATTTGATCAAAATTTTTAATCTGCTTATTTGAGAACTATTAATATTAAAACCATAGTTATTCATCTTCCTTTAAGACAAAAATTTTCCCCTGAAATTTTAGTTTAATAGGATGATTTGTGAAATTAAAACTTCTTATCCTTTTTTTAAGTTCTATTTCGTCAATATCTTCATCAATTAACTGATAGTTGTCAATATCTTTAGCAGTCCTTTTTAGATCACTCCAAATTACATCCTTGTTTTCTATTAGATTTTTTTCAATATAATTCTTTCCATATTTTCTTAGGTTAGTTGTGAATTCTATAAATAGATTAAAGAGATTGTTGTGGGTTCGATCTAATAATTTAAATAAATTATCATTTTCAAATATTGGAAAATACTTAGTACCTAAAATTTTTCCACTATCCACTTTTTCGTCCATCAAATGAACAGTAACACCAAAGTTTTTATCATCATTATACAAGGCAAAATTTATACCTCCAGAACCAGGATATTTGGGTGATCCTGGATGAAAATTTATACTATAAAATTTCGGAGACTTAATTAAAAACTTTGGTAGTATGAAATAACTTCTATAACTTAAGATATAATCAAAATCCATCCAATCAACGTCTTCAGGTAGTTTTTCATTTCTTTTGGAAGACCAAATAATCGATACATCAAAGTCTAAAGCCTCAAGGTGCTGAACACACTCAATTGATTTTTCATCTTTTTTTCTTCCAAAGAAAAGAACTGATGGTCTATGAATAGTTAAGGTCATATGCATATTTTAACCTATGAGTTAATTACACTTCTCTAATCAATCAAAAATATAGTAACTCACTTCAAACATAGAATTCTTACTTAGAAAATGCTAATTCTTTATCTGTTCATTCATAAGCCCTCTTTCATGTTTTCAATACTGAGATAGAACCAGTTCTTACCTCCAAGGGTCTTTAATCCACTCTTATTTAACCAATGTGATAACTTTCTCTAACTCCACCTTCTCTATAATAAAGGTGATGAGTAAGAAAATAAATGGTCTGCTGGCGTTTAGTGTATTCTTTTTGGTAAATGAGTATGCTGGATTGGAATTCCACTGTGAATTCTAGACATAGAATTACTTTTTTATTAAAGGGTGGTTTGGGTAAAGTTACTATTTTTTTTGAAACACAATAAAACTTAGTTTCTTTCGCTAATAAACTTTAAAATAACATTAATAAAATTAAGACCTAAATCTATGTCAATTTTTATTATTGCTGAAATAGTTAAACCACATAGTCATCTATTATGAGTAAGACAAATTTTTTAAATGAAAAAAATAATTATTTGGATAACGGCTTTGTTATTTTGAGGGATTTTATCTCAAAGCCTGAGATTGATAAGTTGATTGAAGAGTTAGAGCGAGTTAAAAAGCTGGCAACTTTAAATAAGCATAGAGACTTTCATCTTATTAATGGCCGCGTAAGCAGTATGCATAATTTAGCAGATTATTCAGATTATTATAAGTTTTTTATTCAAAACTCTCCTGTACAAGATTTTTTTAATTCAGTATACGGAAGTAGTAGTTCAAAAATCTTTAACTCCTCTTTTTTTGCAAAACCAAGGCGAAATGGATTAGAAACTATAGCACACCAAGATAATGCCTACTTTTGTATGGACCCTCCTGAAATAATGACTTGCTGGTTCCCAGTTGATTTTTCAGATTCGCGAAATGGAACCTTGTATTATTACTCTAAATCTAATACTTTGGGAAATATACCTCATATTGCAGAGGGTAATTTAGGAGCGTCAATGTGCATTAATCAGGAAAATATTAATAATGTTGCAAGGAAATTTGACCGACATGAAATTACTTTATCCAAGGGAGATTGTGTTGTTCATAGCCCATTAGTTGTTCATGGGAGTGATGCAAATTTATCAGAATTTGATCGAAGGGCATTTAATTTTTCTATTGCTAGTTCAAATGCTCATAGACTTGAAGAGTCGTATCAAAACTATCAAAATAAAGTTAAAAATTTTTTAAAAAATAAAAAATGAACATACAATGCATAATTCCTGCTCGAGGTGGATCAAAAGGTATTTTTAAAAAAAATATTATCAATTTTTGTGGAAAGCCTCTGTTAGCTTGGACAATAGAACAATGCATTAATTCAGATAAGATTTCTAATGTATGGGTTAGTTCTGATGATGATGATATATTAAATATTGCTAAAAAGTTTGGTGCAAAAACAATCAAGAGACCTAAGAGTATTTCAGGAGATAAGGCAACATCAGAGTCTGCATGGGAGCATGCTATTGATTATTTAAATGACAATGGGGTTTCAGTTGATATTGTATTAGGCCCTCAAGTAACATCACCTTTACGAGAGGTCTTGGATATTGATAAGGCAATTGATAAGTTTATTAAAGGGAACTATGACTCAATGTTTGCTGCCAGCATCGCTGATGACTTATTTTTTTGGGAAGAGCAAAGTACTGGTATTACTAGCATTAATTATGATTATAAGAATAGGAAACGAAGGCAAGACTTTAAAAAACAAATCATTGAAAATGGCTCTTTTTACTTATTTAAGCCAAAAGTTATCAAAAACAATAGTAACAGATTTGGTGGGAAAATTGGATACTCGAAAATGGATTTTTGGAAAATGTTTGAGATTGACAATCCTGATGATCTTCGAATGTGTTCAGCATTAATGAAAGAATTTTTAATTAAAGGTTAATATTATGGATTCAGGAAGAGTTGTATATATGAATGGAAAATTTGTGCCAGAAAGTGAGGCTAAAATCTCAATTTTTGATTCTGCACTTATGTTTGGAGACATGGTTTTTGAAATGACACGCTCATTTAACAAAAAACAATTTATGCTAAGAGAGCATTTAGAGCGTTTATACACAGGAGTTAAATTAGTTCATATTCCACTCACAATGACAATTGATGAGCTTGAGCAGGCATGCTATGAGACTATAAAAAGAAATGATAAGGTGTTTGATAGTCATGATGAGCATAGACTAATGATAAATATTAGTCGTGGCCCACTCGGAGTATATGCGCCAGTTTTTGATGGTAAGTTAGAGTGCACAGTTGTAATTGCAGATTTTCCATTAAAATGGACTATTGCATCAATGGCGCCACTTTTTGATCAAGGTATTAATGCAGTTATTCCGTCTCAACGGAATATACCTGCTAATTTGATGGATCCAAAAATTAAAAATAGAAGTCGACTTTTTTATCAAATGGCTAATATTGAAGCCTCACAAATGAAAGGTAAGAATAACTGGCCACTTTTGCTTGATCCTGATGGTTTTGTTACTGAAGGCACTGGTTGTAATTTTTTTATTATCAAGGATGGTCAAATTTTAACGCCTGAGGGTAGGAATCTTCTTCGTGGAATTAGTAGAGAATATATTTTTACCCTTGCTGAAGAGCTAAATATTCATTGCAGAGAATGCAATATCGAGCCTTATGATGTTTATACTGCTGATGAAGCATTTATGACTGGCACCCCCTTCTGCATGTTACCGATATTTACCTTGCAAGGCCTTAAGATTGGCGAAGGAAAAATGGGAACTATAACTAGCTCCTTGTTAGATAAATGGTCAAATAACGTAGGACTGGATATCCAAACTCAAATTATAGAATATGGTAAAGAGGTTGATTCTTTGAATTCTAATTCACCAACACCGTATCAGTTTAAAAAATAAATAAGATTTAATGGATTCAACTAAGTTGAAATTGATTGTAATTTGAAATAGAATTCTATAACTAGAATAGAAATGGCAAACATGGTATAAATTAAACTCAACTCATCACTTTCTAGTGAATTTAGTTTTACTGTTAAATTTATACAATCAAGGTATTATTACTCATCAGATTTGTTATTTCATTAATTTATGAACCGCCCATCCTTCTCTCATGTTCCATATCCTTCAGACTACATGTATATTGCTGTTGAAAAGGTCAAGAATCATTTCAAAAACAACTTTAGAGACAAAAAAGTCTTGGATATACCTGCTGGCAATGGATGGATTGGAGAAGTACTTTCTGAATACGGGATGGAGGTAATAAGTGCTGATATAAATGAGGATAAACCTCATTTTGCTCAAATTGATATGGAAAAATCATTACCTTTTTCAGATGAGGCGTTTGATGCAATTATATGCTGTGAAGGAATTGAACATATTTTTTCACCATTTCAACTATTTACTGAATTTTCTAGAACTTTGAAAAGAGGTGGCATTCTTATAATCACTACTCCAAATATCCAAAATCTTTATACTCGGTGGCAGTTTTTATGCTCTGGATATCTATTTCAGTTTGATCCTTTCAATCAAATTCCTCTTAAAGATAATTTATTAGGTGATAAAGGACATATTTCACATGTTTCATATGGTCAATTAAGATATTACACTGAGTATCATGACATGAAAGTTGAGCCACCAACTGGTGGAAGAATGAAGCGAATCATTCTAATACCTTTTTTATTTCCTTTTTTGCTGATTGGAATTTGGTGGAACTATATAGACTGGAAAAGAACTAGTGGGGACAAGTCTCGAAAAGAAATAATTAAACACCTGTTTAACCTCCGAGTTTTACTTTCTAGAAGTTTAGTTTTTATTTCAACAAAACCTAAATAAATCTATTCAATCAAAAATAATATTTTGAGTAGAGAGAAAAATTGCTAGTAAAACAAGCTAAATTGTAATGGAATCTTAATCTATATTTTTGGTGATTATTAATAAGAGTAATAAAAAATTTATGGAGAATTTTGTTGTTTTAAATGACCCGCTTCCTGCTATATCATTTGCAGTTAATTGTTTAAAAAACTTAGTTTCTTTAGTTAATAAACTTTAAAATAAGCATAAGTAAAATAAAAGGAAAGTATATGTCAATTTTTATGATTGCTGAGATTGGTATTAACCATAATGGAAGCATGTCAATTTGTAAAAATTTGATTGAGCATGCCGTGATGTCTGGGTTTGACGCAATTAAATTTCAAAAGCGAGATCTTAATAAAGTTTATACTCAAGATTTTTTAAATTCACCTAGAGAAAGCCAATGGGGTACAACTCAGGGCGAACAAAAAGCCGGACTAGAGTTTGATTTGGCTGAGTACACAGAAATAGATAGATATTGCAGAGAAAAAGGCATTGAATGGTTTGCCTCAGCTTGGGACTTAAATAGTCAAACTTTCTTACGACAGTTTGAGTGCAAATATAACAAAATTGCTTCTGCTATGATTGTTTATGAAGACTTGCTTAAAATAGTTGCTAAAGAAAGAAAACACACCTTCATATCAACAGGTATGACAACTTATGATGACATTAATAAAGCTGTCGATATTTTTAAAAAGGAAAATTGCCCTTTTGAATTAATGCATACTATTTCTACTTACCCAATGAAGGATGAAAATGCTAATCTTAATATGATTAAAACCCTTAGAGATAAGTATCAGTGTGATGTGGGATACAGTGGGCATGAAACAGGTATTGCAATTTCTACCTCAGCAGCAGCATTGGGTATTACGTCTCTAGAAAGACATATCACTCTTGATCGCTCAATGTATGGCTCTGATCAGTCTGCCTCTCTGGAGCCAGCTGGCTTTAGACAATTAGTTGGTGCAGTTAGAAAGTGTGAAATTGCTATGGGAGATGGCGTCAAAAGAATTATAAAAGACGAGGCACCTATCGCTGCAAATCTTCGTCAACACTTAAGTTAGTTGTTATCCAGAATAAAATACAGGTAATGTAATAAAGGTTTTTAAAACCTTTAAGATTATAATGATCTTAATATAAGATTTTCAATAAGTTAAGCTCTAATACTTCTTCTAAAAGCTCTCTAACTACTCCATTCCCGCCAGTTGTTTTTAAAATAATATTTGAAACTGAAATAATTTTGCTATGACTGTCAGAAGGACAAGCACTAAAACCACATAATTTCATTGCATAGTAATCATTTAAATCATTACCTAAATATAAAACTTTATCTAAATTAAAATTTTCCCTATCTGCAAGCTCTTTTATACTTTTACTTTTATCTTTTACACCCTGAATAACTGGAATTTGAAGCTTATTAGCCCTGGCTGTTACAACTTGATTTTTTTCTGAAGAAAGGATATAAACAGTTTTTTTTAATTTGCGAAGTGCGTCAAATGCTAGTCCGTCAGCCCTACTGCAACTTACCCATTCATTACCCTTACTATCTAAATGAACCAAGTTATTGGTCAATACACCATCAAAATCAAAAATAAACACCTCTATATCTTTCAGTGAAATATTCATCTTAAATTAATCTTTTAGGTGGATATAATCACACTCAATCAGTTTATTCTCAATACTTTCCATTAGTGCATGACCAGCAGTAATGTGAGACTCCTGTATTCTTCCAGTATTATTACTAGGAACAAGAAAATATTCATCTGATAGATTAATAGCCTCACCTCCTCCTGAACCAAGAAATGCGAAAACTTTAATTCCCATAGCTTTTGCAGCTCGCATAGCAAGAATAATATTTTTTGAATTGCCAGATGTAGTTATTGCAATAAGAACATCTCCTTCTTTTCCTAGGGACTGCACCATCCTTTCAAAAAGATTGACAAAACCAAAGTCATTTCCACATGCCGTTATAGTTGATGTATCTTGAGCTAATGCAATAGCAGGTATTCCTTCTCTATTATAATTTGGCCTTAATCTTACAAGCATTTCAGCTGCTAAATGCTGCGCATCAGCAGCGGAGCCTCCATTACCACAAAGCATTATCTTGCCTTTATTAGTTATTGATTCTGCAGCTATTTCAGCCATTAGAGATAGAGAAGTGAAAAGTTTGTCTTTAACAATTGATTCTTTTATTTTAATTGAGTCTAAAAATAACTTTTCAATATTACTTAAGTGCTGATTACTCAACTAAAATCTCCCCTAATGTCTCTAATCATGATTTTTATAGATATAAATAACAAAAATGCTAAATATACACTATATAAAATTTAAATTCATATCTAATCCTAAAGCTTAGAACGATAATTAAGAAACAGAAAAGTTAATTGGAATTAAAAGTAAAAAAATGCTGGTGATTTCTTAGAAAAATTAGGTACAGAGTTTTTGAAACTTTGAAAAAAAAAGAAAAAAAAGATGGCAGCAAAAAATATCATCTCGTAGAGAAAAATTTAAATGGTTAGACTGAGCAAATGTATAATAAATGCTATTTTTAGTCAAAATGAAAAGAGACAAACTTGCAGTCAAATTCTATACTTTTTGATTATTTTTGAAAGTACAATAGCTTATCAGTCTGCAAAGTCATACATGAAAGATTACTTATACTGCCTTTGGATTATATAATCTTTGATAAAGCACACAAACCTGTTAAGAAATAGTTTAATAATATCTTTAAAGGAAAAATATGTTTACGCATCAACTTGACAGTGAGTATATTCTTAGAAAAAAGAAGTCTATAAAAAAACAACTGTTGAAAAAAAATTGTTTCATAGAAAAAAATATAGCGATTTTTGGTGGCTCAACAACTTCTGAAATTAAATATATTTTAGAGCTTTTTTTATTGGAGAATGGAATTAAGCCAAAATTTTACGAATCAGAATATAATAAATTTTACGAGGATGCTTTATATGGAAATGAAATCATCAATCAGTTTAAACCTGATATTATTTATATACATACTACAAATAAAAATATTATAAATTTCCCTGAATTAAATGATAGTGAAGATGATATAAAGTTACTTCTAGAGAATGAAATGGAAAGATATAAGTCAGTATGGGCCGCTTTGTCTAAATTTGATTGTGCTATTATTCAAAACAATTTTGATTACACATTAGATAGAAGTTTAGGAAACTTAGATTGTTCTGATTTTCACGGTAAAACATATTTTATAAATCAATTAAATAGTCATTTTTCAAAAGAATCAAGAGAAATGACAAACTTATATATCAATGATATTAACTATCTATCGTCATATATTGGATTAAAGAATTGGTTTGACAGATCACTTTGGTATCAAGCAAAATATGCTCTGAGCATGAAGTCAATTCCTGAATTAGCATTTAATATTAATAAAATTATGAATTCTATTTTTGGAAAAACAAAAAAATGCTTAGTTTTAGATCTTGATAATACATGCTGGGGAGGAGTTATTGGTGATGATGGCTTAAATGGTATAAATTTAGGAATAGAAACTGCTATTGGTGAATCTTATACATCCTTTCAAAGATACGCTAAAGAACTGAAAGACAGAGGTATAACTCTAGCAGTATGCTCTAAAAATGATTATAAGAATGCTAAAGAGGGATTTGATCATACAAATAGTGTCTTGGAATTTGATGACTTTTCATCATTTAAAGCAAATTGGAATTTAAAATCCGAAAATATTTTTGAGATAGCTAAAGAACTAAATATAGGTATTGATAGCTTAGTCTTTATTGATGATAATCCAATAGAGAGAGATATTGTAATATCACATGAGCCTAGTGTAACTGTCCCCAATGTTGGTAAAGATGTTATATCCTTTATAGATCACATTGACAGAAATGGTTATTTTGAACCTACTTCATTATTAGCTGATGATATTAATAGAAATAAATTTTATAAAAATAATAAAAGAAGAGTGAAAAAAGAGTCCACTTTTAAATCTTATCTTGAGTTTTTAAAGTCACTTGAAATGACAGCTGAAATTAAACATTTCTCTTCAATTTACATTGATAGAATTGCACAACTTACAAATAAAACTAATCAGTTCAACCTTACGACAAAAAGATACACAACTGGTGAAATTAAAAGCATCACTTCTAATAATAAATATATAAAAATTTATGGAAAACTAAAAGATAAGTATGGAGATAATGGTTTAGTAGCAGTAATAATTGGGAGTATAAGGCAAAACCAATGCCATATTGATTTATTGTTAATGAGCTGCAGAGTATTGAAGAGAGACATGGAATTTGCTATGTTTGATGAAGTTGTTAGGCATTGTAAAGAAAAGAAAATTACAGAAATCATAGGTTATTACTTTAAAAGTAATAAAAATAATATGGTTTCAGATTTATATACAAAATTTGGATTTACATTAAGTCAGAATAATGATGGAAATACGGTTTGGAGACTAGATATTTCAAGCTATAAAAATAAAAATAAAATTATTAAAGTTAAAAATGACTAGAGACTTATTATTAAAAGGTATTCAAAATATATTTAGAGATATTTTTGATGAAGATAACTTAGTTATAGAAGATAGCACAAATTCAGGAGAAATTGAAGACTGGGATAGCTTAAATCATATTAATCTTATTAGCGCCATTGAAAAAGAATATAAAATTAAGTTTAATCTAGGGGAGCTTATAGCATTAAAAAATGTTGGTGCAATGATTGACTTAATGATAGAAAAGCTGAAAAACACATGAAAAGTTATAAGTTTGCAGATATAAAAGTTGGGCTTGAAGAAACTTTCTTCATTAAAATAAATTCAGAAAAAGTAGAAAAATTTCTTGAAATTTCGGGAGATTCCAACCCACTTCATACTGATAGCCAATACTCTAAGTCAAAAGGATTTTTAAATAAAGTAGTATATGGAATGCTAACATCTTCTTTTTATTCAACTTTAGTAGGGGTATATTTACCAGGAAAATATTGTTTTTTACAAGGTATTGATATTCAGTTTTCAAAACCAGTTTATATAGGTGATATTTTGAAAATTTCAGGAAAAGTAAGCTATATAAATGAAGCATATAAGCAAGTTGAAATAAAAGCATTCATGATGAATCAGGACAATATAAAAATATCAAAAGCAACAATCAAAGTGGGAATAATCGATGAGTAAAAATATTATACTAATTATTGGTGCGTCTTCTGATATTGGCTTAGATTTAATAAGAAATATTGATGAAGAGTGCTTAATATTAGCACACTATAATAAATCTAACAAAAAATTACTAAAACTAACTAAGAGTCACAAAAAAAACATCGTAACGATAAAAGCTGACTTATCCAAAGAAATTCAAATTATAGAAATGCTTAATAAAATTGAAGAAAATTACGGGACCCCAAATAAAATAGTCCATCTAGCAGCTCCTAAATTTGAAAATATAAGATTTAAAGATGCATCTTGGGACAACTTTCAAAACCACATAGATATTAGCTTAAAATCAATAATGATTATTTTAAATAGATTTTTACCAAAACTAGCAATACAAAAAAAAGGCAAGGTTGCTATTGTTCTTTCAAGTGTTGTAATAAATGTTCCACCAAAATCACTAGCTCAGTACACAACAGTAAAATATGCTTTATTGGGACTAGTTAAATCACTAGCAAGTGAATATTCTGATAAAAATATTCAAATTAATGCCATATCCCCATCAATGGTAGAAACAAAATTTTTAGACAACATGCATGAAAAAATAATAGAATTAAGTGCTTATAACCATCCACTTAAAAGAAATGCAGTCGTTAAAGACCTTTCACCAACTATAAAATTATTAATATCTAAAGAATCAGACTATATCAATGGGGTAAACATTCCTATTACTGGAGGCGGTGTCTTTTAATCAATTATATAAAATCAGACTCTTTGGAAAAAATTTTATAAAAGTCAATATTCATCTCATCAGCTACATCTTGATCTGATTGCATATCACCAAAAAAAGCTATCTGTTCAAATGTAGTATTATAATTATCAAAGATAATATTAAAATTAGCTTTTTTACTCTTGGGAGATCCAAAAATTCCTGCGAAGTATTGATTTATATTCAAATCATTACACAATTGAATTAATTCAATTTGTGGTGTTGCTGAATTAATAAATATTTTTTTATTTGTATTCATTAAAAAGTTAAGTACATTTTTGGAAACTCCGATTTTGAGAATTTCTTCATGAACCATCTTCGAATATTTATTAACTAAATATTCAAGCTTATAATCAATATGGCTAGATTTATCAGAACTCTCATAGAGTCTACCTATAACTTTAGTTCTATCTCCGCCAATTAGTAATGACTCTTTAACCATATATTTGCTAACATGGCCACTCCATATTGCAAAAAAAGCATCATATTTTATTTTGTTTGAATCAACAATTACTCCATCAAAATCAAAAACAACAACTTTTTTATTGGTATAAAACATTCATTCAAAATTTCATCCAATGATCTCTTAGAGATGTCTTCCTATTAGCAATTTTATTAATTTTCTCATCAGTATAAACTGAATCACTCTTAAATGCAGTCGTAGAGACCTCTTCAAAAACAACTCCATTTTGAGTGGAAAATGAATGTTTTTCCATTTTATCAATAGTTACAATGTCACCAGCTTTGAGTTTCATTTTCACTGAATCTTTTGTAAAGTCTAGGTCACCCCAAAGAACTTGAAATGATTCTTTTTTCTTTATATGATAATGCTCTGGATGAAATTGTTTAGAGACCATTACTATAATTTTCTTACAGTACTCTTGATTAATACAATCAATTAATACAGCGCCTGTATTTGCAATATTTTCAATCCCATAATGATGTGATAATTCAATATTCGACTCATCATTAATAATTATTCTTGCTTGTGATAGCAGACCCTTTACCTTATGAAGAACATTTGATATAGCAACCTTA
>MDTF01015781.1_pt1 | contig 11609 bp, 10 predicted proteins | sample 811191 | NCBI WGS metagenome assembly MDTF01 (sample SAMN05326649, study PRJNA326480) | marine metagenome | isolation source: seawater | place: Southern Ocean | collected 2011
CTTCTTGCGAATAACCCCTGATTCGATTATCACGGTGTAATTTTTGAATCCACTCAAGATTGATAATTGGTACTACACCTATCAATAAATCAACATGCTTAGCTACGTCTGCTCCTGGGCCTACGTATCCACCATGAAGTCCTTCATAAAATAATAATTCTGAGCTTGCATCTTCCCAGGGGGTCATACTCCCTGTTTTTTGTTTAAAAATTATAGCTTCTTCTTCGGTATGAACATAACGACGAGTTTTATATTTTCCATTCTTACCAAATTGATGAAATGTTTTTTCTAAATTACTTAATAAATTGGCATTTGGACTAAAGTGACTAAAATCTATTTCTGAATTATGTCGATTCTTTTTAATAAGATCATCCATTTCATGTCTTTCGTATCTGTGAAAAGCATCTCCTTCAATAATGTCAGCATCAATACCATCCCTAGTAAAAATATGCTGAAAACTTTCTCTCACAGTAGAGGTGCCAGAACCAGATGAGCCTGTAATTGCAATTACTGGATATTTTTTAGACATATTCTCCCCCCCTACTTATTAGATTTAATTTATAAAAAACTGTTTTGATATTGCTGATAATAATTTGACACTATTTTCACTTCATTTTTTGCTCCAATAACTACTGGCACTCTTTCATGAATACTTTGAGGCTGAATATTTAAAATATCATCGATTCCATCGGTACAAGAACCACTGCATTGATCTAAAATAAAAGCCATCGGATTAATCTCATACATTAATCTAAGTCTGCCTAAATGTTTCGGATCTTTATTATCTCGTGGATATAAATAAATTCCACCACGCGTTAAAATTCGATTTACGTCAGCAACAAAAGAAGCGATATAGCGCATATTAAAATTTTTACCCCTAGGCCCCTCAACACCTAGCTGACAATCCTCAATATATTTCTTAATAGAAACCCCCCAGTATCTTTCGTTACTCATGTTAATGGCATATTCCTCAGCCTCCACAGGTATCTTTATATTTTCATCAATCAGCACAAAATTATTTTTAGCTCTATCTAGACAAAATCTGAATGTACCTTTTCCAAAAGTAATTACAAATTGTATAGACGGACCAAAAACACTAAAACCTGCGGCTATCTGTTTATTGCCCTTTTGTAAAAAATCTTGTTTATTTAATTTATCTTTATGGAGTACTTCATATATTGAAAAAATTGATCCTACAGAAACATTTGCTTCAACATTTGACGATCCATCCAAGGGATCAAAAAAAACTAAGAGTTGTTTTTCAGACCTGATTTTGTCAAAAATGATTTCTTCATCAATTTCTTCTGATACAGCCCCAATAACTGATTTTGTTTTCTTTAATTCATCAATAAAAATATCATTTGAATCTACATCAAGTTTTGTTTGTTGTTCTCCTTGTATGTTTATTTTTTTTAACTTACCTAGATTTTTTAATAAAGGTGCTTTTTCAATAATACTACCCGTTTTTATTATAGATTTTGTAATAGAATTAATTGTTTCTTTTAAATTCTCGGAAATTTCTTGATCAGATAAAAATTTTTGAAGACTCATAAAATTATACTATCCTTATTTTACTTACGTTTACTTTTTATTTTACTTTAGTCAATTTTTATATTAAGGTAAACTATCTTTTAATTAATTTAATAATAAGATTTACTTAATGATTAATATTTCATCACGCCAACTTCGTATCTTTGTTTCAGCCGCAAAACATTTAAATTTTACCCGTGCTGCCCAAGAAGTTCATATTTCACCTCCAGCGGTATCTATGCAAATTAAGGAAATTGAATTACAAGTTGATGCCGCATTATTTATAAAAAATAAAAGGAAATTGCAACTCTCGCCTGCTGGAGAATATTTCTTAAATCATGCACGTTATATCCTGCAAACGCTTAATGAAACAGAAAAAGTTATCCAACAGCTAAAAGGGGAGGCAATTGAAATAATCAAAGTTGGAATTATTAGTACAGCTCAATATTTTTTGCCTCAAGTACTCAAAAATTTTAGAGAGGAACATTCAGAATATAAAATAATTTTAGAAATAAGAAACCGGGAACAACTTATTGAGCTTCTTAGAAGCGGTAAAATTGATATTGCAATAATGGGTTTAGTACCAAAAGAAATTGACACTAAGGCGTATACAATCACAAATCATCCCCATGTCTTTATTTCAAATATTGATCATGAGCTTGCGCTTCAAAAGAAAATTCAGCCTATTTCTTTAAAAAAATTCGACTTTATAAGTCGTGAAAAAGGATCAGGTACAAGAGCACACATGGAAGCTTTTATGCAAGATCATGATATCCAACCAAATATTGTTATGGAAATGTCTAGTAATGAAAGTATAAAACAATCAGTTATGGCGGGGCTTGGTATTTCCTTTGTCTCGCGTCATACAATTGCAAGCGAGCTTAAAAATAATGAGCTTAAGGTCTTAGAAGTAATAGATACCCCTATTAACAGAAAATGGCATGTAGTCACTCTTAATCCTTTATCAATTAACCGCTCAGTTGAATTATTAAAAGATTTTATTTTGCATCGTTCTGAAACAATTATAAATAAACTCTTATCTTAACGTTGAGTTTAAAGTATTATATTTTCCAACTAATTTATAAATAATTTTAGTGTATCTAAAGATTTTATAGCATTAATTATATGAAGAATTGCGTCTTTTTTTACTGCGCTTTTTCTATACGCTAAGGCAACCCTTCTAAAAGGAACTGGTGAGTCAAAAGGAATGGTTTTCACAAGTGAGTCTTGATATTTATCAGTTGTTGCACTTTTTGGTAATACAGAGATGCCTAAATTGGAAGCTACCATTTTTCTAATGGTTTCTAATGAATTCCCTAATTGTATTTCAGAATTTTTTGATAGTCCTGGACAAGCTTCAACAACTTGATTGCTAAAACAGTGGGTTCTATCAAGCAACAATACTTTTTCTTTAGACAGATCTTTTGCTTTAATGGTTTTCTTTCCTCGCCAACTATGCTTTAAAGGAATTACTACAACAAATGGCTCGTCGTATAAAACTTTAATCTCAACGCCTGGCATGTCAAAAGGTAAAGCTATAACAGCCGCATCAATAGAGCCTTTTTTTAATTCACTTTCTAAGTTTTTTGTAATATCTTCATGTACCTCAAGAGGCATATTTGGAACAATTTCTCTCAAACTCGGAATAATTAATGGTAGCAAATACGGCGCAATCGAATAAATCAAACCTAACTTAAATGGAAGATCAAGTTGCTTATCCCCTCCTACTGATATATCTATTATTTTTGCAGCCTGTTCCAAAACAATTACAGCTTGTTCAATTATTTTTTGACCAACAGGGGTAATCTTAACATCGCCTCCAGCCCCCACACTTCTCTCAAAAATCGCTATGCTCAACTCATCTTCGATTTTTTTAATTCCTAAACTAAGTGCTGGTTGGCTGACAAAAGACTTTTCTGCAGCCTTACGGAAATTTTTTTCATGAGCTAAGGCTACAATAAATCTTAGTTCGCTTAATGTCATATCTCGTTATCTATATATCTAAATTACTAGCAGCTAATGCATTACTTTCAATAAATTCTCGTCTAGGTGCTACATCATCCCCCATTAACCTTGTAAAAGTCTCTTCTACAGCGGTTGTATCTTCGATTGTGACCTGCAATAAACGTCTTACTTTAGGGTCCATAGTTGTCTCCCAAAGTTGAGATGGATTCATTTCTCCTAAACCTTTATAACGTTGAATATTTAAAGTTCTTTTAGCTTCATTCATTAACCAACTTAACGTATCGTGAAAATTGGTAACTTTTTCAGATTTTTCTCCTCTTGATATTTGACCGCCTTCGCCAATCAAATTTTTTGTTAATTCTGCTGATTTAATTATTTGCCTGTATTCACCACTTAATAAAAATTCTTCATCTAACTTACTCGTTTGTAAATTACCGTGAATATATTGGTCAACATTAATATAATACTTATTCGAGTCTTCGTTATGCTTAACTTCAAATTTTATATTATCTGATGTCATTAAAGCTTTTAAGTCCTCAGCATACTTATTAGTTTTACCCTTATCATCTAAAAATATTGGGCCTAGCAGGTGCATTGCCCTTAATAATGAAACGTCATAGCGAGAAGACAATCTTCTAATGATTGCTTCTGTTAAAACCATTTCTCTGGCTATATTTCCCAAAACATCTTCATTTAGTGTGTCGCCACCTATTCGGGTTAACAAACTTGCTCCTTTTAGCGCAGAATCTACGAGGTACTGATCTAACTCTTGTTCGTCTTTTAGATACCTTTCATCTTTACCTTGTTTTACTTTATATAAAGGTGGTTGTGCTATGTAAACATGACCTCTTGCAACTAACTCATACATTTGCCTAAAGAAAAAAGTAAGTAATAGCGTTCTAATATGTGCGCCGTCCACATCAGCATCTGTCATTATTATTATTCGATGATACCTAAGCTTTTCAACATTAAACTCGGGGTGAATTCCAGTCCCAAGCGCTGTTATTAATGTGACAATTTCTTGTGAGGCAAGAATTTTATCGAGCCTTGCTTTTTCAACATTTAAAATTTTACCTTTTAATGGCAGGATTGCTTGATTTTTCCTATCTCTTCCTTGTTTGGCTGAGCCACCAGCTGAATCGCCCTCCACCAAGTATATTTCACATTGTGCTGGATCTTTTTCTTGACAGTCTGCTAGCTTTCCTGGCAGCCCAAGAGAATCCATAACCCCTTTTCTTCTGGTCATATCTCTTGCTTTCCTGGCAGCCTCTCTAGCCCTTGCAGCATCTACAATTTTATTACAAATTATTTTAGCGTCTTTTGGATGCTCCAACAAAAACTCAGTTAGTTTTTTTCCAACCACATCTGAAACGATTGGTTGCACTTCACTTGAAACAAGCTTGTCTTTCGTTTGAGAGGAAAATTTTGGATCCGGAACTTTAACCGACAAGACACATACAAGCCCTTCACGCATATCATCACCCCCAGTTTCAACTTTTGCTTTTTTTGCCAACTCATTTGACTCTATGTAATTATTAATTGTTCTTGTAAGTGCAGCTCTTAATCCTGTTAGATGCGTTCCGCCGTCTCTTTGAGGGATGTTGTTTGTAAAGCATTGAACATTTTCTCCGTAACTGTCATTCCACTGCATACTAACCTCAATAGTAACGCCGTCTTTTTCACCACTTTCAGCATAAAAAATATTTTCATGTAATGTCGATTTAGATCGATTCATGTATTCTACAAAGCCTTTTATGCCCCCAGAGGTAGCAAAGTTTTCTACCTTTCCAGACCTATGGTCAATTAATTCAATGTTGACTCCATTGTTTAAAAAAGACAGCTCTCGAATTCTTTTTGCAAGCAAGTCGAAATGAAAATCAATATTATTAAAGGTCTCTGCTGAAGCCAAAAAAGTTACTTCTGTCCCAGTTTTTTCAGTGTCTCCTAAAGTCTTTAAGGGGGCTACAATATTACCTCTTTTAAAAGCAACTTCATGGACCTTACTATCTCTATAAACTTTCAACTTCAACCAATCAGAAAGGGCGTTCACAACAGAAACACCTACACCATGAAGACCGCCTGAAACCTTATAAGAATTCTGATCAAATTTTCCTCCAGCATGCAACTCTGTCATTACAATTTCCGCCGCTGACCTTTTAAATTCATCACCCTCTTTAATGTCTACTGGTATACCACGTCCGTTATCAGTAACAGTTATAGAGTTATCCGGGTGAATAATGACTTTTATTTCATCGCAATGGCCCGCCAAAGACTCATCTATTGCATTATCTAATACTTCAAACACCATATGGTGTAAACCACTCCCGTCAGAAGTGTCCCCTATATACATACCAGGTCTTTTTCTTACAGCATCAAGCCCCTTTAATACCTTTATACTTTCTGAATTGTATTCGTTAGTGCTTTTCTCTTCATTTTTAGCCATGATATTTTTCTTTATTTAATTAGATGCGCATTGGCATCACAACATACTTATACTTTTCATTGTTTGGAATGGTAACCAAACAGCTGCTGCTAGAATCATTGAAAGCAATAGTTAGTTGATCGGATTGAATATTAGTTAAAACATCAATTAAGTAAGTTACATTAAAACCAATATCAATTTTATCGCCCTTATAATCAATCTCTAACTCTTCCTCTGCTTGTTCATGCTCGCTATTATTACTTACTAACTTTAGATTATTTTCCTCAATAACCATCCTTATTCCTCTATATTTATCGTTAGATAAGATAGATGCCCTTAGCATGGAATCCAACAAGAGTGAGCGATTAATATTAAATGAATTTCCATGTCCTTCTGGGATAACTCTACTGTAGTCAGGAAACTTTCCATCAATAACTTTGGTAATTAAATTGATGTCGCTAAACTTAAAACCTACTTGATTTTTAGAGAAGCTTATCTCTACCGGGTCTTCTGTGTCATTCAGCAATTTAACTAGCTCAACAATGGTTTTTCTGGGAACAATTACTTGTGCTTGTTGGCCTGGAGCATCCAAACCTGAAGAGGTAAAGCTTAGTCTATGGCCGTCCGTACCAACAATATTAACGTTCTTCTCTTTAACTTCTATCAAAAGACCATTAAGGTAATAACGAATATCTTGTTGGGCCATTGCAAAATCAACCTGTTTTAAAAGCGCTTTAAATTCTTTTTGGGGTAGTTTTAGCTCAGCAGCGCCGTCTATTTCTTTTGTCATAACTGGATAGTCTTGTGCTGGAAGGGTTTGAAGGTTAAAGCGGCTTTTTTTAGCCTTCACCATTACTTTGGTTTCTTCGATTTGTATATCTATTTTACTATTTTCTGGGAGAGCCCTAGTTATATCAAAAAGTTTTTTTGCTGATATTGTAATTTGAAACTCTTCTGATAGTTCAGTTTTTACCTGCGTAGAAATTTGCATTTCAAGGTCTGTAGCTGTAAACCTTAAGATTCCTTGTTTGCTTTCTAGTAGCAAATTTGAAAGTATTGGTAAAGCATGCCTTTTTTCAACTATTCCTGAAACATTTCCAAGTGGTGTAAGTAGCAATTCTCTGTCAATTTTTATATTCATAGTTTTATAGTTTTTTCTTTATATAAATAATAGTAATAATAATAACCCCTGTTTTTCTTTTTTTGTTACTTTTTTCTTTTAATAATAAATAGTTAAGGCATTTTAATACCTATGCTTTTGTGTTTAGTTTTCTGTGGGGCTAATGTGGATAACAATTTTTTTTGGAATAATTTTTGTTTTATTCTTTTTTTATCCACAACCACCCCACATGTTTTACATTACCCCCTTAAAACTTGAGTCAGAAAACCTAAATCTTGACTGATGTTTTGATCACTTAATCTTAAGGTTTCAATTTCATCACAAGCGTGCATTATTGTTGTATGGTGTCTTCCTCCGAAAGCTGCCCCAATTTCAGGAAAACTTAAGTTTGTTAGTTCTCGTGTAAGGCTCATTGCAATTTGCCTTGGACGGGAAAAATTCCTAGATCTTTTCTTGCTTAAAATTTCAACTATTTTAATTTTATAGTATTCTGCGACAGTTTTTTGAATATTTTCAACACTTACCTGTCTACCTCTAACAGCGATTAAATCTCGCAACGATTCTTTTGCTAACGAAGTATTAATATCTTGACCAGTAAAATTTGACATTGCAACAATTCTATTGAGTGCGCCTTCCAACTCTCTAACATTTGATCTTATTTGTTTTGCAACAAAAAAAGCGACATCTTCCGGAAGTTTAACTTTTTTTTCCTCTGCTTTCTTTAATAATATAGCAACTCTCATTTCTAACTCTGGTGGGTCTATTGCTACAGTCAGGCCCCAGCTGAAACGTGTTCTTAATCGCTCATCGACACCCGGTATTTCTTTGGGGTAGCTGTCACAAGTAATAATAATTTGTTTTTTATTTTCTATTAACGTGTTGAAAGCGTAAAAAAATTCTTCCTGGGTTCTATTCTTTTTACCAATAAACTGTATATCATCAATTAATAATAAATCTAAAGAGTGGTAGACTTTCTTAAAACTGTCAAATGCTTTGTTTTCATATGCTTTAACAACATCGTGTACATACCTTTCGGCGTGCAAATACTTGACTTTTGCTTCCGGTTGCAATTTCTTTAGATGATTACCAATTGCATGTATTAAGTGTGTTTTGCCTAACCCAACACCACCGTATATAAACAAAGGATTGTAAGCTTCGCCAGGGTTTTCTGCTATTTGTTTTGCAGCTGCAGCTGCAAGTTGATTTGCTTTTCCTGTTACGAAGTTACTAAAATTGAAAGCTAGATTTAGACCATTTACTTTTTTCCCAGGTATTTTTATAGATATGTCATTTAACTTTGTTTTTATATTTTCTGGTATTTTATGTTTCTCTCGGGTTTTATTTTTAACAATATATTCAATTGTAGTGCCTTTTAGAAGTTCTTCCATTAGTGTTTGAATTTGGTTTGAAAACTTTTCTTTAACCCACTGAAGAACGAATTGATTCGGTGCAATTAATTGGGCTTTTTTTCCTTCAATTTTAAATTCTAATGGTTTAATCCAAGTAGTTAGTTGCTGTTTGGTTAGATCTTTAGAGAATTTCTCTAAACATATAGCCCAAAAATTTTCTTTATTAGCTTTCAAAATTTTATTAGAACTTTTTTTATTATTAGCTACATATATTAGCTTAATTTTATTAAGTTATCCACAGGCTTTTTTAAATAAATAATGCTGTATAATTTATTGACATAGTTAAGCTGGAAGAGTATTCTTCCGCTTCAAAGTTTATGGACTGGAGCATTTAAATGAAACGTACTTATCAACCATCAAAAATTAAACGTGCAAGGACTCATGGTTTTTTAGTTAGAATGAAGACAAGAGGTGGGCGAAATGTTATCGCTTCTAGAAGGGCTAAAGGAAGAGTTCGTTTAGGAATTTAATTTATTCAATCAAGGTATAAATTGTTAAAGTTATGTAATGCAGAAGATTTTACTGCTGTTTTTAATTTTAGAAAAAGATTATCTTCCCCTCACATATATTTTCATTATTCCCCCAATTCAAAAACTTACACCCGGTTAGGTTTTGTTATCAGCACCAAAATTGAAAAATTATCAGTCAGAAGAAATTATATGCGTCGCCTACTACGTGAAATTATAAAAAAAGAGCTTTCTTTGGAATCATCCCTTGATATTGTAGTTAGGGTTCATAAAACGTTTTCTAAAGAAAATTTAAATCAAATTAACATTGAGATAAAAAATTTAATTAAAGGTCTCCCATCATGAAATCTATATTAGTTTTATCAATTAAGCTTTATCAAATATGTTTAAGTCCATACTTTGTTTCAAGATGTAGGTATACACCTACCTGTTCGATGTATACAATTGAATGTTTAGAAAAGTACGGCACTATTAAGGGTTTCTGGTTGGGGCTAAAAAGAGTAATTAGGTGTCGACCTGGTTCAGCTTCTAGCTTTGATCCAGTACCATAATATAATTTAGGAAAAGCATGGATACAAAACGTTTAATCTTATTTGTTATTTTTTCATTCTCTTTAATGTTACTTTGGGATTCATTTCAAAAACAGAATCCAGAGGTTAAGCAAATTGTAAGCAAAGATGAAAGCTTACCGCAAATCTCAAAAGATTTAGTTTCTGAGAGCGACTTACCTCAAACTACAGCCAAATTTTCATTAAACTCAGGCGATTCAATAAAAATAAATACTGACTTATTAACACTGAGTGTTAATACTGCTGGTGGGGATATACGGGAACTTAAGTTTAATCAGCATCAAGCCGCTGAAGATAAAAGCAAGTATTTATTAATGACAGATCTGGGAAATCCCCTATTTTATGTAGCCCAATCTGGCTTATTGGGCGATGCTCTTCCTACTCATAAGTCTGAATTTAGTGCAGCACAGAAATCATATCAAATGAACTCTGACACATTGATAGTTCCGCTTGTGTTTGAGAATAAGAATGTACAAGTGAAAAAAATATTCGAATTTAATAGAAATAGTTATCTTATAAAGACAACATTTGAAATTTTAAATAAATCAAATAAAATTATAAAGCCATCTGCTTATTATCAATTTGTACATGATGGGCTATCAAGTCAAGGATCTGTGATGATGCCTACCTTTACAGGGCCTGCATTTTTCACAGAAAAAGAGAAATTCGATAAATTAGATTTTTCAGATGTAGATAAGAAACCTTTTTCAAAGATAACAAATGATGGTTGGATTGGTATTATTCAGCGTTATTTTGCTGCTTCATGGATTCTGCCAGAAGAGGTAACTCGAGAGTTCTATACAAAAAAAATTGCAGAAAATATGTATTCAGTTGGCGTTATTACTAATTTGCCTGAAGTATCATCAGGTGAAACTATATCATTCGAAACCTCATTGTTCGCCGGCCCTCAGGCCAAGAAGTCTTTAAGTGAAGCTGCTCCTGGAATGAATTATGTGGTTGATTATGGAATATTACATTTTATAGCTGCACCTTTATTCTCAGTGTTAACTGGAATACATAAAATGGTAAGTAATTGGGGCGTTTCAATTATATTATTAACGGTTTTGATTAAGTTGATGTTTTATCCTTTATCAGCAGCTAGTTATCGTTCAATGGGGCAGATGAGGGAACTGGCGCCAAGATTACAAAGCATGAAAGAAAAATTTGGAGATGATAAGCAAAAAATGCAGCAAGCTATGATGGAACTTTATAAAACAGAAAAAATTAATCCATTAGGTGGTTGCTTACCTATTTTAGTTCAAATCCCAGTCTTTATTGCTCTATATTGGGTGTTACTTGGATCGGTAGAACTGCGAGGCGCAAATTTTATGTGGTTATCTGATTTGTCTAAACCGGACACTTTGTTTGGAAACTTATGGTTTTTACCAATCGGCCCGCTTCCAATTCTGATGGCTGCCTCAATGTTTTTACAGACTAAACTAAATCCAAAACCAACTGACCCTATGCAAGCTAGATTAATGTTAATGATGCCTATTATTTTCAGTTTCTTCTTCTTCTTCTTTCCAGCAGGCTTGGTTTTATATTGGCTGGTGAATAATATTTTATCTATCTCACAACAGTGGTATGTGAATAAAAAGATTCATGCAGAAGCGTTAAAAAAGAAAGGCAATGCCTAACGCTCTAAAAACAATTGCTGCAATATCAACAGCATCCGGAGCTGGAGGTATCGCAGTAATAAGATTATCAGGATCTTTGGCGTTTAAAATAGCAAAGAAAATCACAGGCTCAAACTTGCAACCCCGCGTTGCAGAATTTCATAATTTTAAGGATTTAAATGGTATTTTGGTCGATCAGGGGCTTACATTATTTTTCCCTGGACCGAAATCTTTTACGGGAGAGGATATTGTTGAATTTCAATGTCATGGAGGTACCGTTGTTGCACAATCTGTATTGAATCTTTGCCTTTTAATGGATGCGGTCTTAGCTGAACCTGGAGAATTTACAAAAAGAGCATATTTAAATAATAAGATTGATTTGGCTCAGGCAGAATCTATAGCAGATTTGATTAATGCCTCAACTGCAGAAGCAGCACAAAGTGCAATAAATTCTTTATCAGGTAAATTTTCCTTAGAAATCAATAACTTATTAAAATATTTGATAGAATTA
>MDTF01001420.1_pt1 | contig 11604 bp, 1 predicted proteins | sample 811191 | NCBI WGS metagenome assembly MDTF01 (sample SAMN05326649, study PRJNA326480) | marine metagenome | isolation source: seawater | place: Southern Ocean | collected 2011
TTCTGACAAAAGAACTCGATCTGATTTCAGCTCCAGAACCTGGGCCAAGACTAATTGCACCTCCATATCCAACTCCGTTGCGAGCATCATCATGAATACCTGCAGTGTTGTGTGAAAACGTAGATCCAATAAATTTGCTGTTACACAACATACCAGAGATGCTACCTCCTTCCTTTTTGGCCGTGTTTCTAGAAAATATGCTATTTCTAACATTTAATTTTGATCCCATGCAACGAATCGCTCCACCAAAAGTTTCGGCAACATTGGATGAGATATTCCATCCACGTATATCTAATGTAGCGTACTCAGCATATAAACATGCACCACCAGAACCAAATTGATGTGTAACAACATTACCATGGCACACATTATTTTTATCTTCCATATTAAGTGCAGTGCCGTTGAGTCTAAATGCGCCACCGCCGTCGCGACCGCCTGCTACGTTGTTGATTGCAACAAGTTGGTCTGTGATTTTTAAACTTCCAAGAGAAAATCTTGCCGCACCGCCACCTCCATTGATGGCAGTATTGCTGTCAAATTTGACACGTTCCATTTTTGTCGAACATTTATGAACTCGTAATGCACCACCACCTCTTTTACTATCAACATGATTTTGACGAAACAAAACATCTTGAAATGTTAACGTAAAAGTATGTTCGGAACAATCGGCAAAAATTACTCCGCCTTCACCTTTTGCAGTATTCATTTCAAAAATACAATTTTTGATTTCAATTCCTTTAAACAAAGGATCTTGTTGACCTACCAAACGAATAACAGCTCCGCCGTGCTTATGAATATCACTACCTTTACTACGATCACCATAAAAGTCAGTTTTTGTACTTGCATTTGTAAAAGTCAGTTGTTGAAGATGAGACGGAGCATATAACTTTTGTACAAAATCAATGTCAATACAACTGCGTGTATTACAATTAATAACAGCCTCAGTATTTCTTGCAACTGTACTTTCAGGCCATGTTGTTTTCCAAGAGTCTCCAGTACCAGCCATTCCCATGCCATTTCTTTTGAAAATGATGGCTTTGCCGCCTTTGGGATGTGCATTGTATTCACCCGGATGCAGTTTTAAATTAACGTTTTCAAATTCATTGAATTTAAGAGCATTGTGAATAGTTTTGCATTTTTCTTTTTTTTGATTGGGATCGGAAGGATCGTTCTTCTCACATGCTGTATCGTTGCCAGAAAAATGCGAGACAACAACTTCTGATTGTGATATACCACTCTTCAATATACGTGTACAACAATCACTAAAATCACTGGCCGCACCTTTGGAATTCACCGCCTTGGCACGAAAGACATATTTTGTATTCGACTGTAGTTTTTTTCTTTCATTTACACCTTTTTGATTATCTTTTTCACATTCCGCTTTTACTTCACCTGCTTCATCAAGACAATTACCAACCCAAACATCAATGTAATGGGGATGTGGCATATTAACGTAATCTTGAGGATCAATTGGAATAATTTCTTGATATGGTTTTTGCCATTTTACCGCTGCTTCTGGATCAGTTGGTTCTTCAAATTGAACACCTGCCAGTCCACATTCGCCCACTGTAGTTCGTTCAATAATTAATTCAGTCACCGGCGAACCACGCCAATCTGGAATCAACCATCTAATTTGCATTCGTTCAGGTTCTGCAACAATACGCTCAGGTTCTGAAGTAATTCGCAAAGGAGGATCTGCACCATTGTATGATTCAATAACTGTAGCTTCACTCCATTCACCAGCACCTCCAACTGAAGTTACAGCACGTGCTTGAAGTGTATAAATTGTGGAGGTGTACAAATTTGTTAAAAGGATATTTGGTGAATGAACTGTGTTAAGAACGACTACACCTTTATGAATGAAACACTTGGCACATATATCTACCGTATCTACCGTATTTATTTGGGCAACAACAACTGTAGTTGAACCAATGACTAAATCAGCAGAAGTAACAAAAGTAACACCGGCAGCCGTTTGAATAAGTATGCTAGAAGTAGCACCATTGTTTGTGGCTGTATTGATATTGGCGAGTACAACAGAAGTACTTCCAATAACTATATCAGCAGTTGCAACAAAAGTAACACCTGAATCAGTTTCAATGACAATACTAGTAGTGGCACCATTGTTTGTAGCTGTATCAATATTAGCATGTACAAGTGATGTAGTCCCAATAATAATATCAGCATTATTAAGAAATGTAATACCGGATGCTGTTTCAATGACTACGCTTGTTGCACCACCAGAAAGTGTTGTTTTAAGAGTTCCAGTAGCAGACCCTTGCGTAACTGTAACCCCAACAGTTTCAGCAACGACAGGTGCATTTAATATACTTAATGTCCATTCGTTCGAAAGTGCAGTCTTCAGCGTTCCTGAAGATGTACCTTGTGTTACTGCAACACCAGCACTTTCTGTAATAGTTTGTGCTGTAATAGCCAATGTCCATTCATTTGAAAGTGCAGTCTTCAGCGTTCCCGTAGATGTACCTTGTGTTACGGTAACACCAGCAATTTCTGTGATCGGTTGTGATGTAATACTCAATGTAATATCTTGTGATGTAATTGGCCATTTTTTTACTTCTGTGACTTCTGCAGCAGAAGTATCGTCTGCAGAAGTATCGTCTGCAGAAGTATCGTCTACAGAAGTATCATCTGCAGAAGTATCATCACCTGTAGAAGTATCACCTGTAGAAGTATCATCTGTAGAAGTTTCGTCTATCGAATCATCAGGTACCAGTGGTTCAGAAGAAGGATCAAGACTTGCATCATCAACTAGACCAATTCCTTCAACATATCCTGTGTATTCAACTTCGTAAGTACGAGTTCGATATTCAGCAGTGTAGCCCCAAACCCGTGGTTGCCTCCATTTTAATTGAACAGTACCAGCTTTATGAACACATTGATTAGGTGGATCATAACATGTATCAGGATATGCACTCATTTCGGTCAGTTTGGTTGGTGGAATTAACGCTGGTTGATGAGTATATATAGAACTGGCCGATGAACAACTCGTTTCAATTGAATTTTGTATTTCTAAAGAACTAGTTGCAGTCGATATATCATAAATTCCTCCACCTGAATTTCCTCCACTTGTTTCAATCTCAAACAGATCAAAACCGAAATATTCGTCAGTATAAACCGAACCTAAATTTGCACTTATTTCAATAATTGCTGTTTCTCGTACATGCGGTAACGTCGCTTCAAATATTCCATTATACAATTGACCCCAATTTGCCCATTTTTCATATGCACAAAACTTTACCTGTTCAAAACCTACTGACGAACTGTCTGTATGACCCTGCAGTTCTGTTTCAATTACATTTATGCCGTCAATTTTCACGGTTATTCTTTCGTTATCCCAGGAATCTGCTTTCCATAACCGCAATTTGATTTTGATCGATGTATGATCTTTGAGATAAGGAAATATTTTTTGTACACCTACAACATCTCTATCAAACGGTCCATGGATCGTATAACATTCGGTATTACTGGTCGGACAAGACCTCCCTTTACTTTCTGTCCATTGTTTAATGGAATCGCCGTATTTTCGACTTCCCGAGCAATCAAGAAAATTTACCCATCCCATGGCAATGACTCTTTCTCCTAAATTTATTTGTTGCGCAGCTGTTAACGAAGATTTTGTTGCTAACCAACCATCGGTCTTGACTAGATTTGGCGATTCAGACTTTAAATCATAATATTCAACACTCGAAGAGCTACCCAACAACGACGAATATTCGGACGAATCTATATTTGGATCTGGGACATTTACTGCAAGATTACAATGCCGGCCTTGTATATTCACAGGCACAGATCCAAAAATAGAACGTACTCCACACAAGTCACTTCGTAAACGTGAAGGTTGGTAACGTATCTGTATGCCTGTATTAAACCGAATTCTATCTATGTCTGACAATTCTTGATATTCTTCTCTTGATAATTCCAAATCCCCTTCTATTTTATCAGCTTTTTTGTCAACTAATTCACTCCATGCTAAACGTGTTGCAGCAGTACCAACTCCGTATCCTTTTGCTAGGGCAAATATCGTATACGCACTCATTGGTTTCTTGATTGAGCATATATTGTTTTTGGTAATTCCAACTTGATTGTTTATCCATGGTGCAATCATATATTCTTGCATGATTGGTGAATTTGGTGCAGGTGGCCAAAACCTAGTTCGAACGTTGGATTTGGTGGCCAAACCTAGTTGAAGTGAAACAATTACACACTTTGAATGTTCAGGTTGTAGTACAATCCAAATTTTCTGACCTGGAGATTCAACGACCCAAATAAAATCTTGAAAAACGTCCCAGGTCACTATTTCTGTTTCATCATAAGTCGGCATATTCCAAGTCATAAGTCCGCCACCAGGTTTTTTTACAAACCATTTATTATGATTGATTGGACATTTTGTCAAAGCTTGAAGTTTGTATTCACCTTTTTCCATACCCAAAACTTCATACACAACCGTTCCACGTTCTTTGGTATTTTCTTCTTCTATACTAACACCAAATTCATTCACAATTATACTATCAGATGCAAAATCTGGCAAGGATGCATTAAAGATCCATCCAGTTGCACGTTTTATGGTTTTGGACACTAAATCTGTGTATGGAACGGTCACATGTAGAAGTGTTGATAACGACTGTGCTACATCATCAGATATTATCGAAGCTTGCGTATTCCATTCCATTTGTATGGCAACTTGACCTTCTTCATTTGAAGGAATATTATTGAAAGATACCAAAGTAGACAGTGTTGCATCGACATCTGTGTTCCAAGTGAAAAATGCATCTCCGCAACCAATCGTATTACACGCTTTAACAGCAGTTCTGACACGCAGTGTAGAACTCAACACAGACGATGTAGAAGCAGCGGCAGTTAATTTTTCTCCTGCAATTACGTGTGAACCGACCGTCAGTTCATCATTAAAATTAAAAACAGTACCAAAAGCAGCAACAATAACAAGCTCAGTAATTGTACAACTTGCACTGGTTATCACAGTAGCAGGAATTGTTGTATCTCCCACGAGTAAATCCAAACTAGTGTCAAAGAAAGCACCAGGTGTTACAGAAACAATGATCTCTGTAACAGAACCACTCAATGCAGTTTGAAGAAAGCCTGTTCCTGTATCGCCTTGGGTAACCAAAACACCTTGAAGTTCATTGTAGCTCTCATCTGCAATACCAAAAACCCAAGTTGTACCAATATCATTTTTTAAAATTCCTTTCGCAGTTCCCTGTTTTACTGATACATGTTTTAATTCAGCTACATAGAAAGCATCAAGTGTGAGGGTCCAATCAATCACAGTAAGTGGAAGTGTGACGACACTTCCGTCTGCGTTGTTGACAAAAGCTGCTGCATTACTAACAGAGTTTAAAATGCCATGTCCTGTTACAATATTACCTTCAATCAAGTTACTGAATGTTAAACAAGTTGCTCCACATGCTACGTATGCATGCCATTCTACAAGATACCCAGTCACAATTAATCCACCGTCTTGACTTGGATTGGTGACATCAATAATTAGTTTGTCGTCATCTGTGGAATGTTGTCTCGTGACGGCGGTGGGTTGTTTAGGCGACGATGTTGAAACAAAAGAAGGTATCGAGGTACATCCTAAAACATTACACGCAACAAGATTTACCGTTAAACTGGTGACAGTGGCATCCGTGCTTGCTTCCCATTCTCCTGCTCCAGAACTGTCATCATGACCTTGCCCCACACCAACTTCAATATCATAAGTAATAATAGCTTGAGCACCTTGAGAAGCAATTCGATTTGTCATAAACGGTTCTTTTGTCACCGCTTCATCGATGAGATGCAAAACGTAGTGAGAAAGTTCGCTACCACCGTTAAAAGATGGTTTTTCAAAAATAACTTGTAATTTTCCGGCATTAACAACACGTAAACTAGTAATAATTGGTGCTGCTGGAGGTTGAACTCTCACATATGCGGGAGAACTACAACCAAAACGATTACAAGATTTTAATGCAATATCTGCGATTGAAGACAAAGGTATGGATTCTGGAGATTTTGTAAATGTTGTTGTTTGAGTTGCACTGTCACCGGCTTGAATAAGTACAGAATCACCGTTTGAATTCTCTCCCGAAAGTATCATTTTACAAGTTGGTGACAGAGTTGGGTTAACTGCAATACCTTGTGTTTTCCTTGGTTCACCGTCTGTAGTAATCGTACCAATGTTACCAAAAACAACTGTAGTCGAACCAATGACTAAATCCGCAGAAGTAACAAATGTAACACCAGCAGCAGTGTGAATAACAATGCTAGTAGTATCACCAGTAAGTGCTGTTTTAAGTGTTCCGGTGACAACAACAGCAGAAATTGTTTGTGTTACTGTAACACCAATACTTTCCGTAATATCTTGTGATGTAATACCCAACGTCCATTCATTAATTTCCCAAACTACTGCTTTTTCACAATCTTTTTCATTATTTAACGCAGACGCAGCAACAATCGAAGCATCTGATTTCTTGAACTGCTCAGTAGTCGGTGTACACACATTATTAACATGATCCCAAACTCCAAGTTGTAACGATAACATAGCTTTTTCTGTGTCACTCATCAAACTTTTTGGTTTCCATTTCCATGCCAGGTAAGCATTGATTAGATTATGGACCTCTGCCGAAGGTGCTGGTTTATACAATATTACGGCAGCAATTTCACCCGCTGCCTTTTCATGATGATTACGGTGCCATCCACCCAACGCAATATTACCAGGGTTACCAGCATAACAATTATCATGTTCTGTCCATTTACCATCAACGTAAAATCGACCTTTATTTCTGCCAGTAGTTTTAAAAGACATGATGCTTTGTATGGTGGAACCACCAGTTCTTACTTGATGATCATATTTATTGCCATTATTTGGGCACCAACGGTTTGTATGAGCGACTCCAACTTTATTAGCATGCCATCCAATAATCCAATTTTCGTTCTTGGACGAAACCAGTCTTCCAGTTGTACTTGTTCGACGTCCAACAAAATATACCGCATAATTATCACCATCGAATTCATCTTCTAAAGCCATATATCCCTCTGTACTTAATCTTACAGATGGCAGACCATTAATTCCGTTTTCAATATATTGCCCGGCTTCCTTGTGTTTGACAAATTTACGTGTCCCATCTGTACTATACCACCCATTATTCAAAAAAGTATTATAGGCAGGTGACGATTCATCTTGATTGACACTAATTGCTGCATCAAAACGACTATACAGACCAGTCATAACAGCGGGATTCGCAAACAATTCTTTTTCAAGATCGCAAACAACGGGTGTTAATGAACCGAACTCAAAATTGATACTTGCATAACTTGAACCACCAGAAGAAGTTGGTGCTGAAAAATCCAATACGACTTGACCATTTTGATCAACAGTTGCACTCAAAAGTTTTGGTGGTGTTGGTGGGCCAAGTGACGCACCAACTTTTGGAGAGCACCCGAATGGGTTACATAGCCAGGCATAGATATCCACAAGACCATCGTAACCGGAAGGAATGAGACCAAGTGATTCTTGAAGTGTTGTATCAGTCGTACTAATACTGTTCAAATCTATTGATCCCATACCAGTTCCTACAGTAAATTCAGCATATTTTTCAACTTTAGTCAGTTCTCGATCATATACAACAAAATCAGACAAAGAAAAAGATCCTTTTCCTGCAATTCCCATTTCAGGGGCTTGTTGTCTTCCCCCAATTTTGGCGGTACGTATTTCTTTCTTTGGAGAACCACCTTTATTGTCCCAATTTTTTCGCGATTTAACAGTAGCTCCAGGTGAGTAATAAAAATTACGTGACGATACCGCAGTCCAACCTTGTTCACACGAACGCGACAAAGTTTTTTCTTGTTTACAATCTGTAGAAGATTGATCATAATAAAAATATCTACAACCACTTGTGGCTTGACATTTTTCAGCGCATTGATTAAGCGTGGCTGCATTGCCTAAATTGTGATCTTCACTTTGACAAGAATGACCCGTCTTGACTAAATTATACAGATCAAAAACAGAAGCAAGATCACCAGGTTTCAAAACATTTAATTTCATTTTACTAGGATTTGCGTGGGTTTGATCAATCGAAGCTGAAACGACTACATATCTCCATTCCATATATGGAATCTTGTCTGGGCTTTGAACTACATTTAATGTATGTCTAGTATCTCTATAATTATTTTGTGAAAAATGCAGATAATCTCTTTCGATATAAATTCGAATGAAATTCCACCAGTCTGAGCCGATTGCCCAAAATATATCCGTTGTTGCTTCTCTCGATTCTGAACGCACCCAAAAACCAATAGTAAACGGCGGACCTAAAAGATCTTGAGCACTTGACCATTTAATATCAATTCCTTGAAGATTTCCCGACATTATACTGACAGCTCTGTCACCGGGACTTTTTTCGAAAAATGTTGGTTTCGTTCCTGTAATATAACCTTTTGTACCCCATCTATTGGTGTGCCCCCAATTGTGTACACTATCGGCACGAAGCGGATCTAGCATATCATCAAATGTAAATCGCAACATGGGTTGCCCAAGGAAGACACGATACTGCAATTCACTAGCATCACCCCAACCACTACTTTCTCCAGAATAAGCAACTAGTTCAAGTCCATCACCTGGATCACCAACTTCATTTAATTGAAGATTTCGAAGTGGGTTTGGTACTCCCATGTTTTTTTTTATTGCAGGCCCACACCCTACATTATTTTTGCATCCGTACACATGAAAAATAACAGAAACGTCGTTGCCATTATTATTTACAAGACTTCGAGGAAGTTTTAATGTCAGTGAAGGTTGTGTATCACTTGGTGAATATGACTGAAACCAAAGTTCTTCTTCAAATTCCACTACCAATACATATTTATCAACTGTACCATCACTTAAAACAACTAAATTAATTTCAATTACAATATTATCGATATCCACTGAAGTAATACTTGCTGTTGGGACAGTGGGAATAGACGGAAGTGTATTACCACTGAAAAAAAAAAGAAAAAAAAAGAGAAGTTTTGGTTAATATTTAAAACAAACGAAGCATGAGGCAGTATTGCAAGACTTTTTTTTATGTCTTACCTGTCAATTGTTTGAGTCCATTCAAACCGTTGCACTCTGGAAGCAGGCGACTGTGCATTTGTAGGTGAACTGCTGCATGCAACATGTCGCAATTGTCCAATATGAAGCGTTCGTGATTGATCTATAACTAAAAGAGGAGCTTCTCTTTTGATTTTGCCTTCTGTTGATGGAAAACCATTTTGTTCTGCTTGAACACTAGCTATGGTTTTCACTGTTTTCCATAAACCATCGTCTACTTTTACTTGAAGACGTGGCATACCACACACACTGGCTAATTTGGTTGCCACTAATTCAGTACTTACAACTGAAACAGCTGAAGTCAAAAAACTAACAGATTCCGACCATGGCACTTGTTTGACATAATTTAAATTGCTATTAGTTGATTCTGTTGTAATTGTCTCTAATTGAGGTGCACGACACAAAGGTTGCATTTCTTGAGGTGAACAAAGAGCAGATCGACTTGATGGTGTTTGTTCAGGATAAACACGAATTTCACATACAGATAATTGTGTTTGTGCAAACAGGGTAACATATCTTCCTTTCACTTTTCCAGGTGAAACGATAACATCCCATCTCATTGCAATGTCGTAATTCCACGATACCGGTAATATTTTAACAAAACGTGCATTTATTCCTTCGTTCCATCGGATAAATTTTTGATTATAGTTGTCCTGACGATTTCCTTTAAATATTTTTCCATTTAATACGGGCACCCAATCGTTATTATTATTCAGACTTGTTTGTACTGTAAACGATCTAACATATCGATTCCAATGCCATTGTGTATTGGAAGTTACAACACCGTATACCGTTTCTACCCGTGCAAGATCTAGTTTTTGCCATTGATTCCCATCGTTTGCCTTTGTTTTCCAACCTCTCCAACCTGAAAGACTTCCTTTTGCAAATTGATGGGAATCATGAGAAGAAGACATAGTTCGAACATTTGGTTGATCGGACGTTGACAACACTAATTCTTCTGAATCCGTGGATTCAACTGCTACGCGTCTACATAAACTGAGATAAAAAAAGAAAGATAAAAAAAAAAAAAAATTGTGAGATCAAAACTAGACTTTTCTGATTCTTCGTAATCATAAACTTACATCAATGAATTTTTACTTGATTTAACATCGGCGTCAAGAAAACACGCAGAGTCTTTTGTAGTACCAGTATTCCCAACATAGACATCAACACCTGACAAAGTTTTAACAGGATCAACAACAAGTGAAATAGCACGTACTAAAACTTCTTTACCAAGATCAATTTGAATATAGACTCCTTCTTCTTTACCATTTAATTTGTCATATTCAGTGTTTACTGTTGTTTGCAAACATGTATCTTCTGAACTGTCCGTAGCACTAGATGTTGATACTTTTGACACACCATATACGACAGCAGGTGCACCAACAGCAACACCGCTGGTTTCAGTAGTACTACCACTACCACACGCACCACCTATATGTGCCATTTCAATGGGAGATATTGCTCGATTTCCCCAGATTTTAAATCCGGCTATAAGACCGCTAAATTTTTTTCTCGGATTTCCCAAGTTTCGTCCCAACATATTCTCACGTACTGTCGTTACTGGACTGTATTTAGCAGTTCCAATTGGCAATGAAAAGGAAGCTAAATCACCACCATTGACCAAAACAGAAATTTGTGATTTCGAGCCGTAATAGATTCCACAGGCATGGTTCCATTGTTTACGACCCTCAATTGAATTAAGATCACTATTTTTTATTCGTGCGCCAATTTTAAAAATAGGTCCACTTTCGGTACCGACAACAAATACAACTTTGCTGTTGTGATCTACACGTAATTCCCAACCTTTGCCTTCAACCCATTTACTTGCCAAGGGGTTGTATTCTGCTCCGTTTTTATCCAACGGTTTAGTTGCTTTAAACCACAAACAGACTGAAAAACCATTTCCTGTTACAATATCAGGTTGAAAACTGTCACGAAGAAGAACACTTGAAGTCGGTCTTGACAAATCGATGACGTCACTGTTGCCACCATTACTACTATCATCTACAAATACTGCACCATCGTACAACCCAAAGTCCATAGATCTTTGTTCCGTTTCTGTTGAATTCATATAGTTGAGTAATTTAGAATTGGTTAATTCAAAACTAGGTTGGGTTGATGAATCAATGGAATCAGTAGATTCAATAGTTGAAGAATCAATTAAAGCAGGACAAGAAAGAATTTGTTTGGAAAGTTGTACGTTGTTAATAATACATGGTGGTGCACCAGCATCACAACTATGAGTAGTTTGCAACATTTTATGTGCACAACACGCATCGCCACCTGTTCGATCCACACAATTAATTTGAGCATCTGATACTAAACAACTGGCAGGACTACATACGATTTTATCTGAATTTAAAACTCCAGTAGCACAAGTCGGATCAGGTATTCCGATACCGTTGCTTTCAGTCGATATTTTTCCACCAAGAACACAACAATGTCGATTTAAACAACCTTCAGAAAGACCACAATCTCCACTTGGATTCCAA
>MDTF01002279.1_pt1 | contig 11602 bp, 3 predicted proteins | sample 811191 | NCBI WGS metagenome assembly MDTF01 (sample SAMN05326649, study PRJNA326480) | marine metagenome | isolation source: seawater | place: Southern Ocean | collected 2011
GTTGAATTGATTACTTACAACGTAAATAACTTCATAAGTGCCCGTATCAGCATAAGTATACCAGAATTCTATTTCACCTGTAAGAGTTGTTCCATCTCCTAAAATCCAGGTTGTATTTTCTATGTTTTCACTTTGATTTATAAATAAAATAGTAGGGTTGTCAATATCAGCAGGTTGAGGGCTAAATGAAAAGTCAGCAATAGGATTAGGATTAATATTGATTATTTTTTCAATTGAATTGCTGCAATTAGTAATAATATCAGTGTATTCATATCGAATAGTGTAAGCTCCATCTTCTAGATTTTCAACATCAAAAAAGTTGGTTTTTATATCATCAATAAAATAATCGCCTCCATTTGGTATTCCTTGATTTAGGGTAAAGGAAGGAGTTCCTACGCAAATATCTATTAAGGTAATATCTAAAGTTGGTAATTGATTTACAATTATATTGGCCGTATCATTTGAACTACTTGAGCATCCGTTTTCATCTGTAATTGAAAGTAAGATTAAGTCAGTAGTAAAGTTTGGGCTAAGTTTTAATTTTATTCCTTCAGGAATTAACAGTCCTGATGAATCAATCGCAAATGATTGTTGTATTGAATCTTGAACAATTATAGTGTAGATATTGTTTAATGGGTTATTGATACTAACTGTAACTTCACTAGAGTCGTTACGGCAAATAGGACTTTCTGCACTAAAATTAAGGAAAACCTCATTAGCTTGCCCTACCGCAGCACTGCTGTCAAAAGGACAGCCATTTATATCAGTTACTGTAAAATTGTAATTACCAGATTCTAAAGCATAAGGATTGTAAATTCCAAAATCTTCAGTGTAGGGAGATGTTCCTCCTGTAATGTTAAGATACACTATTCCGTCATTACTATTAAAGCAGTTAGCATTTACTATAGTAGTAGTAGCTTGTAAAGTATCAGGTTCGTTAATTGTTATAAAGCTATTTTTAACACAATTATTAATATCAATTACAGAGTAAGTGTAAGAGCCAGCTGATAAGCTTGTTATATCTATTCCATTCCAATTTTCAGTATAAGGAGTAATACCTCCATTAATTTGTAAAAAGGCTGTACCGTTATTTTCTCCAAAACAAGTTACATGACTTAAAAGTTCATTTATTTGAATATCATCAGGTTGGGTGATAACTGCCTGCCCTTGTGCTGCACAGTTATTTGCATCTGTAACGGTAAATAGATGTGTATCTGCAAATAGTGTATTTGGATTTGCTGTTCCCCAGTTTTGAATATAGGGTGGTCCTGCACCTAGTGAAATGGTTAGAGTTGCTGAGCCATCATTAAGCCCAAAGCAGGATACACTAAAAGTATCTACTATAACTTGCATTCCAGGTGGTTCAGTTATTGTTACACTGCCTTGTTCTGTGCAATTATTGGCGTCAGTAACTATATATGTATGTATCCCTGCATTTAATGCGTTAGGGTTACTTAAGCCCCAATTAACATTGTAAGCGGTAGTTCCTCCTGTTTTAATTAATAGGGCTGTTCCATCAAAATAGCCTCCACAAGTTGCATTAGTTGAACTAGCAGTAACTAAAAGAGAGTCAGGTTCAGTAATACTAATACTGCTAGAATAAACACATCCATTATTATCTGTAATTGTAAAAGGATAATTACCAGCAGTTAAAGCGGCAGGGTTTGCCGTTCCAAAACTTTCATTATATGATGTTGTACCACCATTGGTATTTAAAATAATATAACCATCATTCCAACCTTTACAGCTAACATCAGAAACAGTAGGATTTATAGCTAAAGGATAAGGTTCGGTAATATTTACAATATCTGAATAGTTACAGCCATTTATATCTGTAATCGTATAAGTATAATTTCCTACAGAAAGAGCGCTAATATCTTCAGCTGTTTGTCCATTATTCCAAATTGTACTGTAAGGGATTGAAGGTCCAACTATTGTTAAATCAATACTTCCTGTTGTATTTCCGTTACAGTCAATATTTATATGTGTTGTTGATATATTTGGTGCAATAGGTTCAGTAATAGTTATAGTACTATTTTGTGTGCAGGAGTTATCATCACTTACTTGTACAGTATATTGTCCTGATGAAAGGGTGTTGATGTCCTCTGTAGTGTATCCAGTTGTCCAGATATAAGTGAAAGGTGATGTTCCGCCATTTACAGTTAAGTCAATACTTCCATCATTTCCTCCATAACAACTTACATTAGTTTGTGAAAAACTTAAACTAGCAGATATAGGTTCAGTAATAGTAACACTCAACATAGCTGTACAACCTTTATTGTCTGTAACCGTAAGCAGATAAATTCCGGCTGAAAGATTATTCAAATCTTCAGTAACAAAACCATTATTCCAACTGTAAGTGTAAGGATTTGTTCCTCCTGAAATAGTTGTGTTAATGCTTCCGTCAGCACCAAAACAGGTACTGACATTTGTTTGGGTAAAAGTAGCTGTAAGTAGAGTCGGTTCAGTAATAATTAAGCTGTCTGCATAAATACATCCATTATTGTCTGTTATCTGGTAGTTTGCAGTGCCTGTTGATAAAAAAAGTGGATTATTCATTCCCCAATTTTCAGAATAGGTTGGGGTTCCTCCATTTATAATAAGAGTTGCTATCCCATCATTTCCTCCATTACAACTCACATTTGTTTGACTTTCAGTTACTGAAATTGGAGCAGGTTCAGTAAGAATAACGGATGAATTAAATACACATCCATTAGAGTCTGTAATACTATAATTATAAATACCTGCACTTAATAATGATGGGGTAGTAAAAGTATTTAAACCTCCAATTAATGTTTGATTATAAGGAGGTACATTAATGGTGTAGTCAGAGATACCTCCATTAATAGTAAGTGCAATATTTCCGTCAGTGAGTCCATTACAACTTATGTTTGAAGTTATAGTTGAAGTGCTAATGATAGTAGGTTCAGTAATGGTAATAAATTCCGTTAAAATACAACCATTTGCATTTGTAATATCTACAGAATAATTTCCAGCTGACAGATTGTAAATACTATCGGTAGCAGCTAAGTTAGACCAGAGATAAGTTGCTGTAACACTAGCACTATATACAACTATGGAATAATCTTCAGTAGCCCCAAACCATGGTGCAACATAAGTAGGAGCCCAAGTTCCAGCATCACATGAACTGATTGGAGTTGTACTTCCTACACTTTGGTATTGAGATACTACTCGCATTCGTGTTGGTCCGTAAGACCCTGTAAAAGGGACAGTAATAGGTATGCTTACTGAAATAGCGACTCCATTAGGAATGTTTCCTACCTCCTCTCCAGGGTCAGTAAAATCTCCATCCACATTCCAATCAATAAATATTTTAGCTCCTGAAGGGTAGTTGTTTATATTTCCTCCATTACAAACTCCTAAATCAATGTCAATAGTATAGGATTGCCCTTCTGTTATATCAGCAAACATAGTTGCAGTATAATCCTCATATTGGTCACATATACCTGAGGTGTTGTTATTGATATCGTAATTATCTCCTAATAATTGAACATTTTCAATATTAGAAAAAGTATTTGAACCAGGATAAGAAGCACAATAAGCTAAAGTGGAAATAGTTCCGCTTGGCGCTGAAGAGCCTTGTAGAGTAACATTTGCTGCACCATCATTTGCACCGTTACAATTGATATTTGTTGTATTAACGGTTGCTGTAAATGTACCTGGTTGATATATAGTGATGCTATCAGAATAGGTGCAATTATTATTGTCAATTACTGTATATCCATAAGTCCCTGCTCCTAAATTAAGAGGGTTGTTTCCGTTCCAATTAGTAGCATAAGTTGGTGTTCCTCCACTAATTGTTAATGAAGCATTACCGTCTGCTAATCCATTACAAGAAACATTTGTAGTTACTGCAGTGGCGTAAGGAATATCATTTACTAATATGTTTTGTGTTGCAGTATTACTACATCCACTTGCGTCAGTATAAGTATAGGTAATTGTATTGCTACCGAGTACATTAATACTTGGCGTAAACATATTTGTGTTTACGCCTGCTCCTGTATAAGTTCCTCCAGCAGGTGTAGCTGAAGTTAAATTTATTGGCGTGTTATCGCTACACACATTTATGAATGAAGGAAAGTTAAGAATAGGAGTGGGGTTGATATTTACCGTTAAAAAAGAAGTGTCATCAGGACAAGATGCTGAAGAACCGGGCACTATGTAAGCGTAAGTGCCACTCACCCATGTTGATGGATTAAAGTTATTGCTTCCTGCAGTTGCCCAGGTAGCATCATACCAAACTCCACCAGAATCAGGAGTTCCTAGTAATTGATTTTCCATGATAAAAGCAGGGTCAGAATTACAAATATTTAAAGTGTTATCATTTCCTGCATCTCCTCCTAAAATACAACAATTTGTTGTTGCACTGCCTCCAGTTTGTGAAAAGTTAATATTACATGGGTTATTAGAATAATTAGTAATTAAAAGAACATAATAATCTCCAATTGAAGCACCATTTATTTGACAAGTTTCAGTTGACAGCCAGGAATAACTACAATCTTCAATGTTTGCTGCTGTTAATTGATTACACATTGTTGCTGGATTTGTAAATGGCCCCCAACAAATAAAATCAATATCATTTGCAGGAGCGCTAGATAAAGACAATGTTATATTTCCCGGGTTGTCGATTTCCATAAAATAAAAAGCTGGATTAGGTTGAGTTCCTAAACATCCGAAATTCGCCCCTGTTGGTGAACCAGTATTGGTAGATGCGGGAAAAGTATAATTAGTTCCTGTACAAAAAGGTTGAGCTGTCCCACAATTAGTTTGACCTTTAACAATAAATGCGGTAACAAAAAAAATACATGTTATTAGTAGTTTTCTTTTCATTATCTAATTAACATTAGTGACCCTTGATGAACTCTTTCTTTTCCATTAAAATCAATGATAACTATATTGTAAACATAATTACCAGCTGTAGCGTACTTAGTACTATTTTCTACTTTACCATCCCAAGAGACATCTGTTTTGTCTGTCATAAATACTCTTTTTCCTAAACGATCATAAATTCTAAAATCATACTCTTTAACTCCGTCAACAATAGGTAAAAAATAATCATTATATAAATCATTGTTTGGTGTAAAAGCGTTAGGAATATGAATGATAAATGCTTGGTTGATAATAATAGTTTGGTAAGCAGTAATAGCACATCCACTATCGGTCATTATTTCAAGTGAAACAATATATGTTCCTGTATCGCTAAAAGTATGATGTATCTTCCCGAAATTAGAATTACTAGTGTTTCCATCACCGAAATCCCATACTCCATTTACATGATTTATAGACTGATCAATGAAGTGAACTAATGGATTAGTAATGTCAGCGGGCTGTGGGTAGGCAGTAATGCTTGCTTCTGGCATAGGGTTAATATTTACAAAAGCGTTTCCATTAACTACATTTGCAATACAACCTTTGCTGTCTGTTGCTTTAGTTACAGTATATAAACCTGCATCATTCGTTGTGATTATATGTTGGTAGCCAATATTTGAAGCTAAATAACTGTTAATTCCAATGTTGTATTCTAAATTAAAAGTAGGTGTTCCGCTTGTTGTTTTAATAATCACATTTACTGTACTCCCATCATCACAAATTGAACCTCCACCACTTACATTTACCTCTGGCAATGGATTTACAGTAATAATGGCAACATCAGTAATCTGGTTTGTACAATAAATATCATCTACAGATGTAACGTTATATGTTGTTGTTATACTAGGACTAACTGAAATTGAATCGCTATTGTTTGAAAGTGTAACTGAATTAGGGTTACCGTTAGCAGTATAGTTAACTGTCCAAGGGGGATTTCCTGCTGTAAATTCAAAATATAATTGAGTTACATCTGTATTACAGATTTCTTTTGTTCCTGAAATATCAACAACAGGTAATTCATTAACAACTAAATTAGCACTATTAGTTAATAAGTTAGTACAACCTTTTGCATCAGTAACTCCAACTAAAGTATAGCTTGTAGTAATAATAGGAGAGATAGGTTGAGTAGTTCCTGTCGTGACTATATTTCCAACTGCATCAACATTTGCAGTTGAATTAGTTGTTCCTGCCAAATAATTTAAATTGTAAGGAGAGGTTCCTGATGTAACAGGAAAGAATAAAGCTGAGGTCTCACCAACACAAATAGGATTTGTACCACTAACTGTAATATCAATTACAGGAGTAGGGTTGACTGTAATTGTAACAGGATTAGTTCCATTTAATGGGCTAACACAACCGTTTGCATCCGTTACTTGTATCATGTCGTAAGTGTTCAAGCCAACGGGAGGGTTGGGTGTTAAAGTATGGGTTTGTGTTCCTGTATTGTAAAGTGGTAAAGGTGTTTGTGCAAAATTGTTGATTGTATAATCTACATCAAAGTCAGCTGTACCTACAAGGAAACCAAATTCTAAAATTGCAGGTTGCCCAAAGCAAATTTCAGGTGTTGTGGTTGTAAAGGTTACAATAGGATTAGGGTTTACAGTAACTAGAACAGGGTTAGGAATTAAATTGTTAGGAGAAAGTACGCCACTGTTATCGGTAGCGCTAATAATAGTAATTGTATTGGCTCCATAGTTTAAGTTAGCTGTATCTAAAAGTATATTTACTAAAATTGGAGCTACTTGTCCTACCACACCAATTACCTCAGTATAAGTTACTCCATTGTAAGTATAACTTACTGTCACTGGGGCTTCTCCTTGTGTTAACACCATATTCACACTAGGAATTGTACCATAACAAACTACAGCAGTAGCTGTGTTGAATGGGTCGATAACAGGATAGGGGTCAACTGTAACTGGTACAGTTAAAGCTGAAGTAGTTGAACATCCATTCCCATCAACAATACTAGTAATAGAATAAGTTGTAATAGGGAAAACATTAGGAGTAACAGCAACAGAACCATTCATATTTGGAGGGAAAATTAAGAATGAATGTGTGTTTGAAGGTGAATCATCATCTGCTAAATTTATGGTAAACGGAGCTGTTCCAACATTCATGTCTACTGATAAACTTATTGGGTTTCCTTGAGAAACAGTAGGAATGTTTGACGTGAATGTATTTACAACTGGTTCAGCGTTTATTGTTAAACTCACTGTTGTAGTTGTGCTTGCGCAAGGTGGTGTCCCAAAAACTTCATAAGAAAACTGAAAAGTTCCTACTCCATAAGTATTCGGGTTAATAAATTGAGATATTGGTAGTCCTCCAGGAAGACCTGCACACCAAATACCGCCAGCATCAAGTCCAATGAGTAGGCTGTCTAAATCATATGGACTGATAGCACTATAGTTATTAATACAAATATCATTATTATTAGCTATTCCTGAAAAAGGAGGAGTAATTAAGTTAACAGTTATATTTGAGACAGCATCTGGGCAAGGTGCGGCTACTACAGTATAAGTGTAGATTCCTGCAGGCATAGTTTGTGGGTTATAATCAAAATTAGGATTATTTGGAAGTTGATTAGGTACTGACCAATATCCAGTTAAATCTTGTCCACCTCCTAATTCAATTTGTAATGGATAAATGCCTATGTCATCCGAACAGATGTTTAGTGATCCTAATACAATGCCGGCATTAGGTGCGGGATTTACATTTATAGTAACTGATGTATTTGGGTATGAAAAACATCCATTATTATCTGTAATTGAAGTTATTGAATAAGTTGTGGTTGTTATTGGTGATACTGTAATACAATTTCCAAAAATATCATTTCCATTTGCATCAACTGTTATGGTTGAGGAAGTTGTTCCGTCAAATAAATCAACAGAAAAACTAGCAACACCCGTTAAGGTAAAATCAAGGCATGTACTTTGCCCTAAACAAATATTAGTATTTGTTGAGCTAATTGCTACTGTAGGCAAGGTATTGATACTTATATTAACATCAGCATTTTCGTCAGCACAAGTACCACTAGGGTCAGTTACCGTGTATGTGTATGTTCCTAAAGGATCAAAAGCAGGGTCGTAATTTAATGTGGCAGTCCCTGTCGGAGGAAAAACTAGTCCTCCAGGAGTATTCCATAATCCATCAGGATCAGGTGTTCCTAGTAAAGTAGCTAAATCAATAGCTAATGCATTTTGGCAGTAAACTTGATTCATAGTTATTCCTGCATTAGGTGGTGTAATTAGCCCTACAGTTACGGTTGCCCAGTCACTAGGGCAAGGGGAGTTAACTACAGTGTAAATATACACTCCAGCAGGATCTGATTGAGGGTCAAAATTAAAGTTCAACCCAATTGTAATTGGTACACCTCCTGGTGGAGTCCAATCTCCAAAATTATCGACTGCACCTAAGTAAGTTGATAAATCATAATTTGTAAGATCATTTGCGCAAAAGTCAATAGTTGTAATATTACCAGCATTCGGCACACTATTTAGAACAACCGTAAGTGTTGGGTCAGTTACTGAAGCAGGACATCCAGTTATATCTGATAAACTAAGAATAGAATAAGTCGTGTTTTGAGTAGGGAAAAAAGTAATTAATCCCCCACCATTAGTTTGTAGTCCGAATTGGTCAACTTGATAAGTTGCATTAATTTGTGGTCCGTTTTGAGGTGTAATTACTAAATCAATGTCATAAGGAGCTCCCCCAGCCAATACAAAATTTAGTATTACAGGATCTCCAGCACAAATAAGTGTATTTCCACTTAGTGTTGCTGAAATTGGATTGGCATTTGGTAGTACAGTTACAGTATCAATTGCAATACACTGTGGGTGTAACGAATCGTAAGCAGTTACTTCAAATTGTGTAGTGATGGCAACTGTAGCTAAGGGGTTTTGGATATTCGGATTATTTAATCCTGACACTCCACCATTAGTAATATTTAGCCAGCTATAGTTATAGTTTGCAGTAGCAGGACAAGTAACAAATGCGCTAAAGTTTACAGGAACAATTCCGGGGAAGCCATTAGCAACAGGAGGTGTTAAATTATTTCCTTGACTATCATAAACTCTGTACATACACTCGTTAGCTGCATTACCAAAGTTTGTAAATATTGCATCTAATTGGTCGCCATCAGTTACAGGGAGTGAATAACTAACTGAAGTTGAATTAGCGCCGGTAGTCATAGTGTAATTGCTATATAATGAACTATTGATATTGATATCGATATTATGGTATTGCTGAGGGCTTACTCCCATACTCCATCCAGGCTGAGTTGCCCCACTTCCTGGGAGGTAATTCCAAAGTTCTAAAGTGTAATTACAATTGGCAGTAATAGTTGCTTGAGCATCTAATGTGTCAGACCCTGAACAGGCAGATGAAATTGTTGAAGATATTATACTTGGTTGATCTACTGCTACAAAAAAACTTGCAAAACAAGTATCGTCTATAAAATTGGAATACATTAAATTATAAGTTGTTGTATCGTAAGGAGTAACTGTAATGGTGTCTAAAGAATAGTTAAATGGAATATTTCCTCCACTCCATACTGAAGAATATCCAGAACAAGTAGCAATATTTACATTGTCAATCCCCCAAAAGTCCCATTGAGTTCCTGAAGAATTTGTTTGTTGCCACCTAAATTGTGTAGTTGTAGTTTGTGCTGGAACTGGAATTGCAAAACAATGATTTTGCCATCCTGTAAATGGAAATCCTACTGGATTAAAGTAAGTAATAGTTGTCCAAGCACCTCCTGCTGTTTTGTATTGCACATATACACCTTCATTAGTTTGATCAGGACCGTCACAAGCTCCACCTTGTGTTTCTTGCCTGAAATCAAAACAAATATCCCCTCCGCATGATGCATCAACAGGAGTTGTTGTTGCAGTTCTTGGTATAGCCGCACCATTACCAAACCATAAATGCACCCCACCTTGAGGGTTTGTTCCACAAGGACCACCTATAGTATATCCTGCTGATATACCCCCTGGAGCAGCCCATAATCCACTTAATGATCCTGCAGAAAAGTCATCTGAAGAAGCTCCTCCAACTCCAACTTGTTGTAGTAAGATGCTTTCTCCACAAGCAATAGAATCTCTTTCAGCAACAATACTAGTACTGCATTGGCCACTTACATTATTTAGATTTACAAAAAGTAAATAACTGAAAATTACTAAAGAGAGTGATTTGAAAGTAAAAAATATTTTCATTTACTTGATTTTTAAGTTAGTAAGCTCAAATTTTGTAAGAGCATTAATTTTGTTTACGCCAGGCATATCTTCTAGCCTTTCAGTAAATTTTGAAAATATGCGTAAATTGTTATTTATATTGCATTTTCCTTCAGAACTTGTAGAAGCTGGTATTGTAATTTGTTTACGACTTTCATTGTTATCAGTTTCACAATTTATACAATTTTCGTCATACCATAATTGGGCTTCCCATTGAATAGTTAAATTTTGATTTGTATGATTAGATATTTTAAAAATTACAAATTCAGAATTAAATTGTTCAGTGTATTCACAATTTTGATAAGTAAATTCAATCTTAACGGTATCGTTTTCAAAATAAGTTTCCCAATCAGCAGAATTAGATGCCGAAAGAGTAGTAGATATTAGAGTGATAAAAGCTATAGTTATAGCGGGTAAAAATCTTTTCATATAATTGGTTTTTATCTAAGCAACAAATATACAAAAAAATGACTAAAACCCCTTTTGAATTTTTTGTAAACTTATGCACCCAAAACATAAAATATATTTTTATAATTCTCTAATAGAATTCTGTACAATCCAACCGCTATTTCCATTGGCAATTTTAATGTTAATCCAATCGCCAATAATGTCAATTATTTCAACCTTACTTCCTGCATGTAGAGTAAACAAATTAGTGCTACTACTAGTTGGAGCACTATTTACTGTAATCGTTTCATGAAAAATAATAGCTTCCTTTTTAGTGAAATTATTATGGTAAGAAGTTTGTGTTATAAGTAAAATAACTACTGTTATTGCAGAAAATATTTTTGTAATTAGTTTGCTTTTTAGTGATGTAAATTGACTAATTAATTGCAATATAAAAATCAACCCGACACCAAACAATGTTAGAATTTGCCAAACTTGAGTGCTTAAAGCCTGTGTTAAACTAACCCACCATTTTTTGTAAAAAAGTTTAGGTAGAGGTTCAATGCGATCAATAATCTTAAGCTTTGCTAGCTCCAAATTATGTGTTGTTTTTTCATTATTGTTAAGTTGTAGGCTTTTTTCATAATGCCAAATTGCATTAGCCCAATCGTTAGTTTTGTAATGACAATTGCCTAAGTTATAGTATAGCTCACTACTTTCCAATCCTGATGTTAGCATGCTGTCGTAAAGTGAAATGGCTAGTGAGTAATTCTCATTTGCATATTGTTTATTCCCTTGTTCGAACACCTGTTCACTCGCAAAAGATTGTGAGCAAACAAATAGGCTTAGGATAAAAATTAATCTTTTCATTTTAGTGCAGTTTCAACTTCAATAATTATGTTTTTTGCTTTAGTAAGGACTTTGTCTATTTGTGCATTTTTATTGCTTTCAGGTGCATAACGTGCAAATTCACATTCATCTAACAGTGTAATAAACTTGCTTTCAATAGTATTTTCAATCTCGGAAGACTTGAAATAAGTACTTACTGTTTCTTTGGATAAATCAGCACTTTCAACTTTGAATTTATCAGCAAAATA
>MDTF01001880.1_pt1 | contig 11599 bp, 11 predicted proteins | sample 811191 | NCBI WGS metagenome assembly MDTF01 (sample SAMN05326649, study PRJNA326480) | marine metagenome | isolation source: seawater | place: Southern Ocean | collected 2011
GCTGTTACTGTGTAATCTATATTCATAAGAATCAATTTGATTATGAAACTAGCCTTTGTTATTTACAAGTAAATTATTATGAATCAATTAAATCTCTTTATTGAATTAATAAGGCTAAAAAAACCAATTGGTTTTATGCTTTTATTTTGGCCCTGTGCATGGGGCTTAACACTTGCATATGATTTTTCAAACGACCTAAGTAATTATTTTTTTTATCTATCTTTATTTTTTTTAGGATCTGTTTTAATGAGATCAGCTGGATGTATTGTAAACGATATATTGGATAAAGAGTTAGACAAAAAAGTTTATAGAACAAAAAATAGACCGATAGCATCTGGAAGAGTGTCTATAAAACTAAGCTTAACCTATGTAGTCTTTTTATGCTTTATTGCACTTTTAGTTTTATTAAATTTTAATACCCTTACTATTATATTGGCATTAAGCTCCATGCCTTTGGCATTCAGTTATCCATTGATGAAAAGATATACCTACTGGCCCCAGTTATTTTTAGGGATTACTTTTAACTATGGTTTAATCCTTGGATGGACTTCAATCAATAATGAAATAGATTTGATTATAATAATCTTTTACTTAGGAGCCATATTTTGGACACTAGGTTTCGACACAATATATGGATATCAAGACATCAAAGATGATGAAATAATAGGAGTGAAATCAACATCAATAAAGTATAAAAAAAACCCTAAATTGTTTTTAATAATATGCTACTTAATCTTTATAATATCTTTAATTGCGGTAGGTTTTTTTATGAATTTTAATAAAATGTTTTATCTTTTTTTACCAATTCCAATTTTTCAATTATTTTTATATCAAATTTATAAACTTGATATCAAAGATCCAAAAAATAATTTAAAAATTTTTAAAACCAATAATCTACTAGGTGTTATTATTTTGTTTAATATCTTAATTGGGAAAGTTTAAAGTATTAATGAAAAAAATAGATATTTTAAAAAGACTGTTTTTTGAATATACAAAAAAGCATGTAAAAAAAATACTAACATCATTATTCTTTGCTTTGTTGGTTGCCGGAAGCACTTCTGCCATTGCCTACCTTTTAGACCCAGCAATTGAAAAAATATTTATTGAGAAGGACCAAACACTAATATTTGTTATTCCAATTCTTATTGTTATTACTTTTGCCGTAAAAGGCTTGTCATTATATTTGGCAAAAGTCTTCATGATAGCAGTGTCAGAGGAAGTAAGAAAAGATTTACAGTGTGATATGTTAAATAATCTAATTTCTGCTGACACAAATTTAATTGACAGTAAACATACTGGAAAATTTATATCAAAATTAACTAATGATGTTTCTCATATAACAAATCTAATTAGTAATGGTGTGCTAAACTTATTCAAGGATAGTTTAACATTAATAGGTTTGCTTACAGTAATGTTTTTTCAAAACTGGAAGCTTTCTTTAATAGCTATCATAATGATTCCTTTAGCTTCAATAGCTGCTAAAACTTTGGGAAAAAGAATTGGAAAAGTTGCGACTGAACAAATGTTAAAAGCAGGACTACTTAATACTTATCTAATAGAAATCTTTAAAAACCACAAACTGATTAAGATATTTCAACAAGAAAAATATGAAAATGAAAGAGCAGATAAATTCATAGATGATGTAAAAGAAAAATCTAAAAAAATTGCTACTGTCTATGTAAGGTCTTCACCAATAATGGAAACTCTTACAGGAATTATGATTGCAATATTAATTTTTTATTCTGGGAAACTTGTTTTAAAAGATGAAATTGATATTAATAATTTCTTTTCATTTCTTGCAGCAATGATGTTGGCATATCAGCCTGTGAGAGCGTTGGCGACTTTGAATATAACGATTGGTCAAGGTCTTTCAGCTGCAGCTCGAATATTGCCAGTTATAGATGAAAAATCAAAGCTAATTGAAAATAAAAATGATACTGAACTAAATGTAGATAATGGAAATATAGAATTCAAAAATATTTCTTTTAAATACAGTGAGGAAAATGAGAATAATATTTTAAATTTAGTTAATTTAAAAATGCTTGGAGGAAAAATGACTTCCATTGTTGGGCATAGTGGAGCTGGGAAATCCACAATCTTAAGTTTAATTCCTAGATTTTATGATGCTATTTCAGGTGATATAAGAATTGACGATCAGTCAATTTACAAATCTTCTATAAGCTCGTTAAGAAAAAATATTTCATTAGTAAGCCAAGATACCACCTTATTTGATGATACTATTAGAAATAACATCGCATATGCAGACTTAAATGCTACTCAAGAAGAAATAGAAGAAGTAGCAAGACATTCTTTTGCAAGTGAGTTTATAGAAAAACTACCAAATAAATATGAAACGGTAATAGGTGAAAATGGTACAAGATTGTCTGGAGGAGAAAAACAAAGGTTATCAATAGCTCGGGCAATGTTAAAAAAGAGCCAAATAATATTATTAGATGAAGCAACCTCTTCACTTGATGCAGAGACTGAAAATAAGATACAAGAAGCAATAAATGTCTTAACCAAAAATAGAACAACAATTGTTATTGCTCATAGATTGTCAACAATTCTAAACTCAGACAGAATTTACGTTATAGACTCAGGGAGTGTTGTTGGTGAAGGAACTCATGATGAGCTTTTGGTAAATTCAAAGGTTTATAAAAACTTCTACGAAAAACAAATTAAAAAAAACTAATGTTTTTTGTCTATAGAATATTGACAAATTTGATTATAATTTTTTTTCCAATAATCATTTTAATTAGACTTTTAAAAAAAAAAGAGCATCCAACCAGATTTAAAGAAAAAATCGGGTTTTATTCAAAAAAAAAAATTAATGGAAAATTAATATGGTTTCATGGCGCCAGTGTTGGTGAAATATTAAGTATAGTTCCGTTGATAGAAAAATTAGAAAATAATAAAGACATTAAACAAATCTTGATTACTTCAAATACACTTAGTTCTTCTAAAATCCTATCAAATTTAAAATTAAAAAAAACAATTCATCAATTTTTTCCAATTGACACTAATTATCATACCCAAAAATTCTTAAAGTATTGGGAACCTTCAGTTGCAGTTTTTGTAGATTCAGAAATATGGCCCAACATGATTACAAATATTAAAAAGAGACCAATTTCATTAGTATTAATGAATGCGAGAATCACTCAAAAGTCCTTTAAAAAATGGAGATCATTTCCTACGAGTGCAAAAAAAATTTTTCAAGCATTTGATATCTGCTTCTCATCAAGCATAAAATCTTCTAAATACCTTGGGGTTCTAGGTGCAAAAAAAATAAGATTTATTGGGAATTTAAAATTTACAGAAAGTGAAAATAATAAAAATGTTTTAAGTAATAATCTAAAAAAATTTTTTTTATCTAAGAAAGTATGGTGTGCTTCGAGTACTCATAACATGGAGGAAAAAATTTGTGCACAAGTTCATAGAAAACTCAAAAATAAACATAAAAATTTGGTAACAATTTTAATTCCAAGACATATTGACAGAACTAAAGAGATCATAAGTGAACTAAAAAAGTTGGATTTAAAAATTCACCTTCATAATTCTGGAAAGAAGATTGATAGCGATACAGACATATATTTGGTTAATTCCTTTGGCCAAACTAAATCTTTTTTTAAAATGTGCAAAACTGTTTTTTTGGGTGGATCAATTATTAAACATGGTGGCCAAAACCCACTAGAGGCTGCTAGATTTGGATGCAAAATTCTACACGGTCCTCATGTTTGGAATTTTACTGAAATATACAATTTATTAAAAAAAAATAACGTATCTAGTAAAATTACAACCCAAAATAAGTTAACTTATAAGGTTGATAAAATGCTTAATAATAAAAGTAAGAATAAAAACTTAGAAATTAAAATTAAAGCTTTAGGAGATAAAATATTAATTTCTACCTTAAATGAGATAAATATTTATATTAATAAATAATGAAATTTCAAAAACCAAAGTTTTGGGACTATAAAAAACCAAACTTTTTTTCTTATTTTTTATTACCATTAACTATCCCTTTAATAATAAATAATTTTTTATTAAGATTAAAAAAGAAGGATATATTTGATTCAAAAATTAAAAAAATTTGCGTTGGTAATATATATGTAGGAGGTACAGGGAAAACACCACTTGTAATAAAAATTTATCAAATTTTAAATCAATTAAACTTTAAGACTGCTGTAGTAAAAAAATTTTATAAAGAACATGCCGATGAACAAAAAATACTCAATGAAAATACAAAATTATATTGTAAAAAAGATAGAAAATTAGCCTTAGATAACGCGATCAAAGACAATAATGATGTGGTGGTTTTTGATGATGGTTTGCAAGATCATTCGATCAATTATGATCTAAAATTTGTATGTTTTAATAACATAAAGTGGATTGGTAATGGTCTTTTAATTCCAGCCGGCCCTTTGAGAGAAAAGTTAGAAAGTATTTCAAAGTATGATGCTGTATTTATTAATGGAAATGAAATTGATAATTTAGATTTGATATTATTGATTAAAAAATATAATAAAAATATTAAAATTTTTGAATCTGTTTACTTTCCAACCAATATTAAACAATTTGATACTTCTGAAAAATATATTATTTTTTCAGGCATTGGAAACCCTGCGGTTTTTAAGGAAACATTAGTAAAAAATAAATTGAATATTGCAAAAGAAATTATTTTTCCAGACCATTATAATTATAATCAAACAGATATTGATAAAATAAAAATACAAGCAAAAACTTTAAATGCAAAAATTATAACTACTGAAAAAGATCATGTAAAAATTCGCTCAAGTGAAAACAATGAAATTAAATTTTTAAAAATTGAACTTAAGATAAAAGATGAAGAAAAATTGAATGATTATTTAAAATTACTTATATGAAGCTAATAAAATACTTTATGCAATTTTTAATAATATCAATTTTATTTGTAATATTTAAAGTTTTAGGACTGCATTTTTCGTCATATCTTTCTGGTAAACTTATTTCTTTTATTGGGCCTTTTTTTAGATCAAAAAATCTTATTAAATCCAATATACTAAAGGCTCTTCCAAATCTCAAACTAGATGAAATAAAAGATATTTCAAAAAAAATGTGGAATAATTATGGAAGAATTCTTGCTGAATATGTTTTTATAAAAGATTTTCGAAGCAATAAGTTTAAAAGTAATATTGAAATCAAAGGCCAGGAAATTTTAGATATAATCAAAAAAGAAAATGAGCCAGTAATATTTATTTCAGGACATTTTAATAATTTCGAATTGATGGCTATGGAAATTGAAAAATCAGGTATTGATCTAGCTGTTATTTATAGACCTCTTAATAACAAATTCTTAAATTTAATAATGGAGAGAATTAGAAAAAAATATATATGTAAAAATCAAATTAAAAAAGGAATTGCTGGAACTAAGCAATTACTTTCATCTTTTAAAAAAAAAACATCTTTAGCACTAATGATTGATCAAAGAGTTTCAGAGGGGATTAAGTCTAATTTTTTTAGTCACGAAGCATTCACAACAACTATACCTGCTCAATTTGTAAAAAAATTTAAATGTAAGGTGGTACCTATATACATTGAAAGAGTTAAAGGTACCAACTTTAGACTAACTATTCACAATCCTTTAGAATATTCAAATAATCAATCTATCGAGTCAATAACCCAAGATTTGAATCATTTATTAGAAGGGTTTGTTTTAAAAAACCCAAGTCAATGGATTTGGTCTCACAATCGTTGGAAGTAAATTAAGTTTTATTGACTTTCTCTTTTTATCGCAGCCTCTTTGTAAGAATAATATGGCTCTTGTAGATCTACATTCCAATAATTTAATTCTTCTAAATTAATACTTTTACCAGATACTGCGCAAATTACATGATCACCTTGTTCAATAATTTCAAAATTATTTGGTAAATATTTTATTTTAGCTAATTTTTTATTCATTTTTAGTTTATATATTTATATATGAAAGTTGGAATAATAGGAAGTGGTGGACGCGAACACGCAATCTGTCATGCTTTAATTAAAGCAAAAAAAATTGACCAAATATACTGTTTCCCTGGTAATGCTGGTACTGCAGCTATTGCTGAAAATATTATACTAAATCTTGAAAATTTTAATGAATTAAAGGATTTTATAAAATTGAATAAAATTGATTTAATTGTAGTTGGACCAGAGAAACCTCTAGTGGATGGCATAGTAGATTTTTTAGAAGAAAATAATATTAAGGTTTTTGGGCCAAATAAACTTGCCTCTCAACTTGAGGGCTCTAAAATTTTTACAAAAAATCTCTGTGAAAAATACAATATACCCACTGCTAAATTTGGTATTTTTGAGAATATTAATGATGCAACAAAATTTATAAAAAAAACGAAATACCCCCTGGTCATAAAAGCAGATGGATTAGCTTCTGGAAAAGGAGTTTATATATGTGAAAATTTTGAGGATGCCGAACTGGCGATAAAAGAAATATTTGACGGTAAATTTGGTTTAGCAGAGAATTTACTTATTGAAGAATTTCTTAAAGGTGAGGAGATGAGTTATTTTATCATCACAGATGGTAAAACAATAAAAAGATTTGATACTGCACAAGATCATAAAAGAGTTCTAGAGGGCGATAAGGGGGGGAATACCGGAGGTATGGGTGCTTATTCTCCTTCAAGGTTAATTAATGAAGAGCTGGATAAAAAAATTATATCAAAAATAATTGAACCAACAATTAAAGGTCTCCGAGAAATTGGAACTAATTATAAGGGATTTTTATATGCAGGGTTAATGATTGTAGATAACGAACCTTTCTTAATTGAATACAATGTTCGAATGGGAGATCCTGAATGTCAAACCATATTACCCAAACTTAAATCTGATTTATTAGAGATATTTTTATTATGTTGCGATGAAAAACTGAACACAATAGAAATAAAATGGTATAATAAAAAAAGTCTATGCATTGTTTTGTGTTCAAAAGGATATCCTGATAAATTTGAAAAAAATGTGCTGTTACAAAATATTAATAAAATTAAACTTAATAAAGATGAATATTGCTATCATGCCGGTACAAAATTAAATAAAAGTGAAATTTATGCAACAGGTGGAAGAGTTTTAAATTTTGTTAGCTTGTCTGAAAGTTTTTTAGAATCTAGTACAAAAGTAATAAATTCAATTAACTCCTTAAATTGGGATGGTGGATTTTATCGTAAAGATATTGGACATAAAGTGATGGATGAATGAGAATAATATCAGGGAACTCAAAAGGAAGAAGGATTCTTGAACCAAAAGATGTTAATACGAGACCACTTAAAGATTTAACTAAAGAATCAATATTTAATATTCTAAATCATTCTAATAAATTTAGTGTAAGTTTGAAAAATTCCAATATTTTAGATCTTTTTTCAGGTGTCGGTTCTTTCGGCTTGGAATGTCTTTCAAGAGGGGCTTCAAATTTAACTTTTGTAGAAAATTATAATAACGTTTTATCTGTACTAAAAAAAAATATTCTTAACTTAAATTATCAAGATAATTCTATAATAATTGAGGAGAATATAATTAATAATCTAAATTTTAAAAATTTTGAAAAAAAATTTAATATCATTTTTATAGATCCTCCATACAAAGAAAAAAAATTACCCTCTCTGTTAATAAAAATTGCCGAATCTGGTATACTTGATGATGATGGAATTATCATCATACACAGAAACAAACATGAAAAAGATACATTTACAGAAAAATTCAATGTTATTGAGGAGAAAACTTACGGTATATCAAAAATAATTTTTGGAAACTATTTATAAATTAATATTTTTTTAGTTTCTTTTTTTATTAATTCAACAGATGGTTGATCATAGGGATTAATATTTAAAGCTCTACCCAATAAGATTGTCTCCAAAATAAAGAAGCAAAATAATTCCCCCAAAGTTTTTTCATTTTTATTACTTATTTCAAAACTTCTAAAAGGGATTCCTCTACTTGAAAATACTTTTTCGGTAGCTAATTTTTGAGACAAAATAATTTGCTCTAGATTTTTATTTTTCAAAAAATTACAAGAAGGAAGAACTAAGTTTTTGTTAATCAGACTTGATTGCTTTTCTTTTGAATAAAAAAATGTGAAAAAATTATTTTTGGGGCCATCTAAATAAAGCTGCATGACACTATGATTATCTTTTGGCATATTAGAAATTATTGGCAAAATACCTTTACCTTTTTTTCCTAAACTTTCTGCAATTAATTGTTGATACCACTTAAACAAATTATTTGAGCCTTCATCGTAATTAAGAACAATTGAATTGAATTTTTTTTGTTTTAAGAAATAAAGTGTATTATTTACATTTTTAGTCAATTCATTTGTAAAATTTTTATTTTTTATTAAATTGTTTAGCTGTTTAAATTTTCTTATATTTAGCCCCATGAGTTCAGCAGGTAACATTCCCACTTCGGATAAAACTGAGTATCTTCCCCCAATAAAATTATTATGATGAACAATTTCAGCTTTTAAATCCTCAGCAAGTGAATATAGATAGCTTTTTTTATTCTCTGTAATAAAAATATTTTTATTTTTATTCTTAATAATAATATTTGAGTTCGATATTGTCTCAAGTGTGTTTCCCGATTTTGAAATAATTAAATTTATGTAATTTTTATTTTTATGTGAAGAATTTATTTTTGGTTTAAGATTATTGTAAAAATAAAAAAATTTTTTTATTTTATCTTTCAAAAAATCATTAATGGCCTCTATTCCCAAAATTGATCCACCCATACCAACTACTCTTATATGTGAATATTTTTTAAGCTGTAAAATTGTTTTTCTTTTATAGCTATTTTTATAGCCTATACCTAAAGATTGTAGTACTGCGTTATTTTCTTTTAAAAGAATTTTTAAGTCTTTTTTAATTTTATTATTATTTTTTTTTAATTTAAAATTATTAAAATTAATATTTTTTGTTAACATTAATTATTTTTAATTTTTTCTAATATACTTTTTTCTAATGATTTATTAGATTTACTACTACTTGTTGATGTTGTATTTTTTGAACTTGATTGATTTGTTAAAATAGCTTTTATATCAATTTCTTTTTCATCATCTTTTTCTTTTTGACTTAATATTTTTGGTTCTGGTAATTTTTTAAATTCTGGAGGTAGTACAAGTGGGTTTTTTTTTTGTACCAGAAACTCATCTGAGTTATTTTTTTTTTTCCCAGTTAACCCATCTTTGACACTTTGACAGGCACTAAGCGCTAGCAAAATCAAAAATAGATAAAATATATTTTTAGATAATTTTATCATGTTTTCTATTGTTAATAAATATTTCATCAAAAATAAGGCATACTATACCTAATGTTATAAATATGTCTGCAACATTAAAAATAAACCAATGAAAGTCCTTTATATGAAAATCTATAAAATCAGGTACAGCAGAATAATAAAACCTATCAAAAATATTCCCCAACGACCCCCCAAAAACAAACAGTAGAGAATATCTTTTAAATCCCTCAGTTTTGTAGATCATCATTAATACTATAATAGTTATTGTTATGATTATTAAGGTCATTATATTATAAATATAATTCTCGTCGAAAGAAAATAGCCCAAATGCTATTCCTTTATTCCAGATAAGATAAAAATTTAAATATGAGTTTAAATAAATATCTACTACGCTTTCTACTTCAGCTATTTTAATAATATAAATTTTTGAGATTCTGTCAGTTAAAAAAATGACTAAAATAATTATCAAATTTAATATAGTTTTCTTAAAATTTTCTTTAAATATTGACATTTTATCTACGTTGGGTGTCTCTCACATCCATTTTTATTAATTTTCCAACATACTGAACATTTCTCTCCTTCAGCTTTTGTTGTTACGGCTTTTACTTCTCCTGTTTCTAATTTTTCAATTTTTGTACCAGATGTGATGCATAGTTCTGAAAAATTTGTATTTTCTGTAATTTTAAATAATTTTTCATTTAAACTAATTATTAAATTTGCTTCTAAACTTGATCCAATTTCTTTGCTTGCTCTTTTGGCTTCAATGCTAATATTACAAATATCTCTAATTTTTTTTAATTCTAGCCATTTTTCGTTTAATTTTTTATTTTCAAACATCTTTGGAAATTTAATAAACTTTTCTAAATGGATACTTTTTTTATCTTTATTTACTAATGTAAAAATCTCTTCTGTTGTAAATGAGAGGATAGGAGCAAACCACTTAAGCAAAGATTCTAGAATAACATTTAATACAATGATACAGCTTTTTCTTTTTTCTGAGTTCTTTGAATCACAATAAAGTACATCTTTTCTAATATCAAAATAAAACACAGACAAGTCTACCGTACAAAAATTTAAAAGTTCTTTGTAAAGATTGTGAAAATCATATGACTTAAAATAGTTCTTATAATTTTCATTTAAATCATAAACTTTGTGAAGCATATACTGCTCTAACTCTGGTAATTGATTTAAATCTAGTTTTTCAATATCAATCTTTTCAAAATCATCATTTAAGTTTCCCAGTAAATATCTAAATGTATTTCTAATCTTTCTATAAGAGTCTGCATGTTGTTCTAAAATAGAATAATCAATTCTTAAATCTTCTTCATAATTCGATGAGGCAACCCATATTCTTAAAATATCAGCACCATATTTTTTTAAAATATCTTCTGGTGCGATTACATTTCCCACAGATTTAGACATTTTAAGACCTTTGCCATCTACAACAAATCCATGTGATAATATCGATTCATAGGGAGCTCTACCTCTTGTTCCACACGATTCTAACAATGATGAATGGAACCAACCCCTATGTTGATCAGATCCCTCTAAATACATTGATGCAGGCCATTGAAGGTCTTCTCTTTTTTCTAAAACAAATGCATGTGTACACCCACTATCAAACCATACCTCAACGATGTCACTTATTTTTTCGTAATCTTCTGCTTTATATTTGTCTCCTAAAAATCTTTGCGGGTCATCAGTAAACCAACAATCAGAGCCCTCTTTTTCATAAATACTTGCAATATTTTCATTTACTTTATCATCAGCTAAAATTTCTTTTGTAGTTTTATGGACAAATATAGGTAACGGAACCCCCCAAACTCTTTGTCTTGAAACGCACCAATCAGGCCTTGTTTCGATCATTGCTTTTATTCTTTCTCTCCCCTTATCTGGATAAAATGTTGTGTCATCTAAAGCTTTTAGTGCTTTTTCTCTTAAACCATGACTTTCCATAGAAATAAACCATTGAGGAGTTGCCCTATGAACAAGTGGAGCTTTTGACCTCCAAGAATGTGGATATGAATGAATTAATTCTCCACTAGATAACAATTTTTTTTGTGCTTTTAATTTTTCGATAACAATTGGATTTGCTCTAAAAATATGAGTTCCTTCAAATAAAGGAATGTTTTTAGTATATTTTCCATCACCATCAACTGTCTCAATTGCTTTAATACCATGTTTTAAACAAAGGTTGAAATCATCAGGACCATGACTAGGTGCACAGTGAACAATGCCCGTTCCTTGTTCTGTTGTAACAAACCTTGCTTCAAGCATTGGAATTTCATAATTGTACCCAAGATCTAAAAATGGGTGATTGCAGATTGTATCTTTAAAATCTTTTCCTTTA
>MDTF01003272.1_pt1 | contig 11599 bp, 11 predicted proteins | sample 811191 | NCBI WGS metagenome assembly MDTF01 (sample SAMN05326649, study PRJNA326480) | marine metagenome | isolation source: seawater | place: Southern Ocean | collected 2011
ATTTTTAAGTGTAAAGAAATTTAAAAATTTTAAAGAAGACTTCACCAAAAGTTTTTTTTTAAAATTAAATAAAAAAAAACTTATCTCAATTTTACTAATTTCTATGTGGGCCCTTAGCTCAGTTGGTAGAGCAATTCCCTTTTAAGGAATGGGTCGATGGTTCGAGTCCATCAGGGCTCACCAAATAATTATTTATTTAAATTATAAATTAAATAAAAACATATTTTCAATTGTCTAGACCAACTGGTCAATTTTGATTATATTCATTTTTTTATGATGTCTCAAAATATTAAAAAAGAAATAAGATTAAACCAAGCAGTAATATTTTGTGGAGGTGCTGGATCAAGATTAGGTTCAATTACTAAAATTAAACCCAAACCTTTAATAAAAATTAATAATATACCTTTTATAGATTATGTTATTAAAAATCTATGTAGATATAAGTTTAAAAGCATTTTACTTTTATGTGGTTACAAAGCTTATCAATTTAAAAAATATAACAATTTAATAATTGATGATACAAAAATTCAGTGCATAAACGAAAGTACCCCATTGGGCAATGCTGGTGCTCTTTTAAATGCCAAAAAAAAACTAGAGAACTATTTTTTAATTTGTAATGGCGACACATATTGTGATTTTAATTATTTAGACTTATTTACTCAAATGAATAAAGATGAATTTATTGGTGCAGTTGGTGGACTTAATGTTAATAAAGATTTCAATAAAAAATTTGATAACCTTATTATCAAAAAAAACCAGCTAAAAAAAATTAAGCAAAAGTATAAAAATCATAAGATAATTAATTCAGGTTATTCAATCTTTAACAAAGATATTTTAAAGTATATAAGTAAAAATGATGAGTCTCTTGAAAAACAAGTTTTTCCAAAATTAATTTTAGATAATCAATTACAAGCATTTTCTTATAATAATAGATTTATTGATATGGGAACTATTCCAGATTTAAATTATCTTAAGAAGAATTATAAAAATTTATTTGTTAAAAAAACAATTTTTTTAGATAGAGACGGAGTAATAAATCATGATTATAATTACGTTTATAATAAAAAAAATTTTGTTTGGAAAAAAAATTTATTTAAAGCTGTTAAGTACCTAAATGATAAGAATTATTTAGTCATAGTGGTTACAAATCAATCTGGTATAGGGCGTGGATTTTACACAAAAAAACATGTAGAAATTTTACATAAATATATTAATGAGGAACTTAAAAAAAAAGGTGCACATATAGATGATTTTTACTATGCACCATACTATAAGGAATCAAAAGTATTTAATTTTAACGTGAAAGATAAGTTTTTAAGAAAACCTAATATTGGCATGGTTAAACAAGCAATTAAAAAAAGAGATATAAATATTAAAAGATCTGCTATTATTGGCGATAGTGATACAGATATGCTTTTAGCTAAAAGGCTAAAAATTAAAGGAATTTTAGTAAATGATAGCAGCGATATTCTTAAAATTGTAAAAAAAAATTTTAAATGATTTTAAGTAAAACTCCCTATAGAATATCTTTTTTTGGTGGCGGTAGTGATTATCCTAATTGGTATAAGAAATTCGGAGGTACTGTTATTTCAACAACAATTGATAAATATATCTATATATCTTTTAGAAATTTGGGAACTCTTTTTGGGCACAAATATAAAGTTGTTTGGTCAAAAATAGAAACTGAAAATGATTTAAAGCTTATTAAGCATGATGTCGTTAGGGTAATGTTACCACATATGGGTATCGATGATCCTATAGAAATTCATTATCAAGCAGATTTACCTGCCAGGAGCGGAATGGGTTCTAGCTCATCTTTTGTGGTTGGTCTTATGAATAGTATAAATACATATAAAAATCATAAAATTTCTAGAATTAATTTAGCTAAAAATGGGATTCATTTTGAACAAAAAATATTAAAAGAATGTGTGGGTGTGCAAGATCTAATTTCAACAGCAATAGGAGGGTTTAATAAGATTTCAATTCAAAAAAATGGAAAATTTAATGTTAATAAAATAAAATTTAAAAAAAATAAAAATGACCTTAATAAAAATTTATTTTTAACTTTTACAAATATACAAAGAACAGCAAATGATATTGCAATGAAGTATGCAACCACACTTACTAAAAAAAAAGAAAAAGAAATGCTTGAAATTGTTTCACAAGCACATACAGGTGAAAAATTGCTCAATTTAGGTAATCATGATGATTTTGGTAAACTTTTAAATGAAGCTTGGCAAAAAAAAAGGGAATTGAATAAGGCTATTTCAAATAAAAAGATTGATTTACTATACAGTTATGCAATTGAAAATGGAGCACTTGGAGGTAAATTATTAGGAGCTGGTGTAGGTGGTTTTATGGTACTTTATGTACCTTTGGATAAACAAAAAAATTTCTTAAAAAAATTTAAAAATATTCAAACTGTACCATTTAGATTTACTGATCAAGGTTCAGAAATAATATTAAAAAATTAATTTATGGTAAAAAAAATATTTCACCCACTGATGGATAATAATTTTCTTCCTGAAGACATGGAGGCTGTAACAAAACTAATTAAAAATAAGAAACTACTTCTAACTCAATCTAAATATGTAAAAGAATTCGAAGCTGAATGGTCAAAATGGTTAGGTGTTAAATATAGTGTTTTTGTTAACTCAGGTTCATCTGCCAATTTTATATCTATGCATATAATGAATTTAATATCTAAAAAAAAAGAAATTATCGTTCCAACTTTAACGTGGGTGTCAGATATCAACGCTGTTTTAAATAACAGTCTAAAACCAAAGTTCGTTGATATTAACCTAAATACTCTTTCTATGAATTTAGATCATATAAAAAAAACTATTACCAAAAATACTTCAGCTGTGTTTATTACACATGCTCAAGGCTTTAATGGTTTGTCGAAGGAGTTAATAGATTTTCTAAAAAAAAATAAGATACACCTAATTGAAGATGTTTGTGAATCACATGGTGCAACTTTTAATGGAAAGAAACTTGGATCATTTGGTCTTATGTCAAATTTCTCTTTTTATTATGCCCATCATCTTTCAACAATTGAAGGTGGCATGGTCTGCACTAATGATAAAAGATTATTTGAAATGGCTAAAATGTTAAGGTCACATGGGATGGTTCGTGAGTCAGGAAATAAAAATTTCGAAAATAAAATTATAAAAAGTAATCCAACATTGTCACCCAAATTTATTTTTTTACATTCTGGTTATAATTTTAGAAATAATGAGATTGGAGCTGTTATTGGTTTGAGTCAGCTTAAGCGACTAGATGCGAACAATAAAAAAAGATCTAAAAATTTTGAATATTTTCTTAAGAATATTGATTCAAATAAATATTTTGTTAACTACGATTTAAAAGGAAGTTCTAATTATGCATTTCCAATTATATTAAAAACAACGAATATTTCCATAAGAAATAATTTTGAAAAACAACTCATTAAAGCTGGTATAGAATTTAGAAGAGGTAATGCAGGTGGTGGAAATCAATTAAGACAACCATATCTAAAAAAGATAATCAAAAATATTAATTTTAAAAATTTTAAAAATGTAGAGCACGTTCACTCTTTTGGGTATTATATAGGTAATTACCCTACTTTAAAGTTTACCAAGATTAAAAAAATATGTAAAATTTTGAATTATATTAAAATTTAATATTTCTTATTTGATCAGCTTGATTAATAATAATATTAAATACTAATTCCCACCATTATGTGCAAACAACCTATTAAAATAAAAATATTATTTTTCTTTTAATAGATAAAAAGAAATTGTAGCAATTATACCCACCGTCTTAAATTTATTATTATATAATAAACTTATGATCTTTTTTTTATTAAGCCATTTTTTCTTTAAATTTTCACTTTTTTTGATTGTGTTAGAAGTAATTTTTGCAGTATAAACATAATCTTCACCACAATTATAAGTACCATGACGAGTATATTTAAATAATAGTTTCCATTTTTTTGCTGAATATCCAGTTTCCTCTAACAATTCTCTTTTTATAGCGTTTAATGGTTTTTCTCCTGGTTCTATATTTCCACCTGGAAAACCTAAGGATTTCCTGAGTATTCCTCTTCTGTATTCATCTAAAAAAAGTATTTCATTATTATTATTTTCTAAAATTACCATAGTACCATTTGGAAGCTTGACGTTATGAAAATCTTTTCTTGATTGGTATTTATTTTTGAAATTTTCTTTATAAACAGTAATATAAGGGTCGTAATTATATACAATGACTTTTTGTTTTTTCACTATTATCTATAATTATTAATATATATACAATGTTAATATGACATTAAAAACGAGAATTAATAGAATAAATTTAATTACAAATCAATGGAAACTTGAAAAAACACATCCATTAATAACCAGATATAAGATAGATAAAAATTTTTTTAAAGAATTTAAATTTAATATTAAACTTTATATCTCAAAAGCACTAAAGATTAGTTTTAATGAGGAAGATAGTATCTTTATCAATAATATTGATAAAGCAAGATACAATAGACTTAATATAACGCCTAATGGAGCAATTGTTCCTAAAAGAGAATTTCACCTAGAGTATAATTTAGTTTTAAGAAGTTGGTGTGAATTAGTTGCTCAAATGTCAAAAAAAAATCCTAAACTTCTTAAACTTTTTAGAATTACACCTAATATAAGAATTAAATTTGGAAAAGAATTAGAAGACAACAAGAATAGAGAACTTTCTACATCTCTGCCTCATTCTGATGCCTGGGTGGAGGGACCATGGGGGATGAATTGTTACATACCTTTTTTTGGTGATACTAAAAATAATAATTTACAATTCTATGAACCCATAGATAAATTTGATGAGTCATTCTTGGCAATTTCTCCTTCTTATAAAAAGATGCAATGGGTTATGGATTATTATAAGAGTATTAAAAAAATAGTTCCCTCATCTGGTTATGTTAATTTATCTGATTATGCAGCGATACATAATACTTTTAGAAATCCAAACAGTGGAAGTAGAGTTTCAATTGATACAACTTTATTTGTGGGTAACTACAAACCGCACAAAGATAGATTGAGAGAATATACTGACAAAATACCTAATATTGGAATAAATTATTTTGTTGATTCTGGTCAATACGAGAAAAATAAACCAGCTAATAAAGTAAGCACATACTCTCATTATACATCAAAAGTTTTAAAGTTAATTAAGTTTTAAATAATCTTAAAAAGCTTATAATAAATTATGTCAAACTTAGATGTACTACTAATCACACCTCCATCAAGATTAGATGTTTATCAGATGCTATCAAATGATTATGCTGCGATTGAACCTCCAGTATGGTCAATGTTAATTGCAAAATATCTATCTAAATTAAATTACAATGTTGAAATACTTGATGCTGAAGCTGAAAACTTTACACACGAGCAGACAGCTAAAAAAATAGCTGAAAAAGAACCCAAACTTGCTGTGTTCGTTGTATACGGTCAACAACCTTCGGCCTCAACTCAGTGTATGCCAGCGGGAAGTAAAACTTGTAACATGCTTAATTTAATAACATCTAAAGAAATTAAAACATTGGTTATGGGGACTCATGCATCTGCACTTCCAAAAAGAACATTGGAAGAAGAACCTTATGATTTTGTTTGTCAGGGTGAGGGACCATTAACAATATCGAATTTAATTGAAATCATTAAAGGTAATAAAAAAGATTATAGTAAAATTCCAGGTCTCTGGTACCGTGATAAAGATGATCATATAAAATCTAATATTAGAACAAAAATGTTTGATAATTTAGATTTACATTTACCCGGTCAAGATTGGAATTTCATTGATATGTCAAAGTATAAAGCTCACAATTGGCATACATTCGGAAGATTGGATACAAGAAATAAATACGCTTCCTTACAAACAAGTCTAGGTTGTCCTTTCAAATGTACTTTTTGTTGTATTAATGCTCCATTTGAAAAAAATACTATTCGTTTTTGGTCAGCTAAACATATTGTAAGTCAAATCAAAACACTTGTTGAAGACCATGGAATTTTCAATATTAAAATACCGGACGAAATGTTTGTTTTGAACCCAAAGCAAGTGACAGAAATTTGTGATGAAATTATTAGTAGTGGCTATGGTAAGGATTTAAATTTTTGGGCCTATGCACGTATTGACACTTTAGAAGATGATGTAATGCTTAAAAAAATGATTCAATCAGGATTTAGATGGCTTGGTTTAGGTATAGAATCTAGCAATCCCAATGTTAGAGATGGAGTTGCTAAAGGGAGATTTAGTAACTATGATATTGAAGATGTTGTAAAAAAAGTAAGAGACATGGGTTTTAATGTTGGGGCCAATTATATATTCGGTTTACCTGAGGATAATTTTGATTCAATGAATGAAACCTTAGAATTAGCTTTAAGAATAAATAGCGAATGGGCAAATTTTTATTCTGCCATGGCGTATCCTGGCTCTCTATTATATCCACTTGCACAAAAAAATAAGTGGACATTGCCAGATGATAAAGGTGGCCCAGGCTGGATAGGTTACTCTCAACACTCTTATGACACTTTGCCCTTAAGAACTAATCACCTTAAAGCTTCGGAAGTTTTAACTTTTAGAGATAGAGCTTTTGATACTTATTTTAAGGATAATAATTATTTATCTATGATTAAAAATAAATTTGGAACAGATACTCAAGATCATATAGCAAAAATGTCAAAATATAAACTTAAAAGAAAACATCAATTCGAAGATGTTAACTATTAACATTGATTTTTATTAAATATTAAATATAAATTTATAATGTTTTCATCTGTAATTATTACTGGCTCTTATGCACAAGATCACGAATTTATCTATCCATATTACAGGCTATTAGAGGCAAATAGTAAATTAGATGTTTGTTTGATAGGAGGAAAACCAGTTAAGGGTATATTGGGAACGCAACTCCCCCCCAACAAAGAACACCCAGTAAAAGATATTGATCAAATCAATGTATCAGATTATGACCTTTTAGTACTTCCAGGCGGTGTAAAAGCAATGGAAAAAATTAGACAAGATAAGAGATTGATAAATTTTATTACAAATTTTTACAATGAGGATAAAGTTATAGCTTGTATTTGTAGTGGAGCTCAACTTTTAATATCAGCAAAAATTGTTAAAGGGAAAAAAATAGCTGGTTATTATAGTATGGAGGACGACATAACTAATGCTGGTGCAATCTATACAGATGAACCTGTTGTGATTGATGGTAAAATAGTTACAACAGCTCATTATAAAGACATGGGACCTTGGATGAAATCAGTCCTTAGTTTTTTTGATGAATAAAAAAAAATCCTATATATATGATAATAGAATTGTTTATAAACCATGGGGTAATGAATACGTTATTTATAGAAATTCAAATAAATTATCTGTAACGCTTCTAAATATTGATTATAATAAAAAGACTTCATTACATTGCCACCCAACAAAAAAAACAGGTTTTATTGTATTATCTGGGAATGCTTTAATACAGCTGGGCTTATGGAAGGCTACCTCTAAAAACTTTATTGCTCCTTCAAAATTAATGATTAGAACTGGCCTATTTCACTCAATTAAAGCTGTCTCAAAAAAAGGCCTCTGTGCTCTTGAGTTTGAAACTCCTGTAAACAAAAAGGATCTTGTTAGATTTAATGATGATTATGGTAGAGAAAAAAAACCATATGAAGGTAAGGAATTTACAAAAAAAACATCAAAAAATAATATTGTCTTTAAAAATAAAAACAATAAAGAAATTCAAAAATATATTTTTGATAAAAAAGTTGAATTATCGTTAGAAGTTCACAATAACTTTAAATTATTAAATAAGGAAAAGATGCAAACTATTTTTGCTATATTGGATGGCCAAGTTGTAGATAGGTTTAATAGAAGTGTTCTTTCTTATGGTGATATTATTAAAACTGGTACTTTAAAAAAACTTTCAGAAGTTTTTAAGATAAAAAAAAGCCTCGTATTATTAAAAGTTAAGAATATATAGATGAATTATAACAAAGATTTTAGATTTAATGTTTTTGAAAAAGCGTCTATAGCAAGAAATTTTGAGGAAGAGGTTATAATAAATGTTAGAAATAAAAATATTAAAATTCCAGTTTACGTTTCCGCAGGTCAAGAGTTTATAGCATCAACAATTGCAACAATTTGTAAATTAAAAAAAATTACACCCTTAATATTTGGCCAACATAGGTGTCATTCTACATATTTAACGTTTGGTGGTGATAAAGGTAAATTAATTGATGAATTGTTGGAAAAAAAATCAGGCTGTACAAAAGGCATGGGTGGATCGGCATCGATACATTCAAAAAAAATAAATATGTTTGGTCATGATGGTTTAATGGGATCGAATGGCCCAATTGGTGTTGGTGCTTGTTATGCAACAAAAAAACCTACTATTATTTTTCTAGGTGATGCTTCAGCTGAAGAAGATTATGTTTTAGGAGCGCTTGGTTGGGCTTCGACTAAAAATTTACCATTACTTGTAATTGTTGAAGATAATAATTACTCAATATTAACAGAAAAAAAAACTAGAAGAAATTGGGAAATAAGTGATGTAGCAAAATCATTTAAAATGAAAGCTTTTAATCTAGATGATAATCCAAAGAATATATACAAATATTCTAAATATTTTTTTAAACAACCATGTCTTTTAAATATTAATACTAATAGAATATATTGGCATGCAGGAGCTGGTAAAGATTCAGAAACTACTTTTGATCGTTATAGATCTGAAAAAAAGATATTAGGTAATCGTGCAAATTTAATAGATTATAATAATAAGAAATTAATAAAAGATTTATGGCAAAAACACTTAGAGAGGTAATTAAAGAAACTATTTTTTTTCATTTAAAAAAAAAAAATGGTTTGGTTTTTGGCCAATGTTTGGCTGCAGTTGGCTGGGTAGGTGGTACCTTACCTCCACTCACCGAGAAAGATGGGATGATTGATTTATCTATGGCAGATGTTGCAAATGGTGGAATTGTTGCTGGAGCTGCTCTATCAAATAGAAGGCCTATTTATGTAATTAGATATCAAGGTTTCAGCTGGTTCAATGCCCCAATAATTCTTAATTACTCCTGTAAATCAAAAGAAATATGGGGTGTTCCATCGCCAATATTTATTAGAGGAATAGCCATGGAAGGTTCGATTGGACCTGTTGCTGGTTCATCACATAACTCTATATATTATAAAATGCCTGGTATTAAAATCATTTCACCAATGACTCCAGCTGAATATAGATATTCCTATAATTATTTTATGAAAAATGATGAAGTCTTATATGTTTCAGAACACAGGGGAAGTTATGATAACACTAAGGAGCTTAAAGATTTTTTGCCAAAAAAATGTGACTTTATTCTATTTCCTATTTCGATTACTAGGTTCGAAGCTTTAAAAGCAAAAAAAATATTAGAAACAAAAGGGTATAAAATTGGTATAGCTAATATTTTGTGGATAAAACCTTTTAAGATTAAAAAAAAATGGATAATCGCTTTAAAAGAATCTAAGTATGGGGGCATAGTACTTGATGATGATTACCCTGAGGGTATTGCTGAATCAATTGCATTTAAATTGATTGAAGTTTCACATAAAACTATTGGTACCATTGGTTTAAAGAATAAATCTGCTGGTTTTTCAAAAAAAACTGATAACCTGCCACCTAATGCTATGGAAATAGTTGATAAAGTCATAAATATTATTAAAAAAAAGGTTAAATGAAAAAAATTTTGATAACAGGAGGTGCTGGCTACATTGGTTCAATTTTAGCTACAGAACTAGTTAAATTAGGCCATTACGTTACGGTAGTTGATCTGTTAAAATACTCCTCATCATCACTTAATCATCTTTATAGTTTTAATAATTTTGAATTTATTTATGCAGATATTACTAACAAAAAAATAATGAAAAAATTAATTGATAAAAATGAATATATAATTCCACTTGCTGGCTTAGTGGGTGCACCATTATGTGAAAAATTTAAAAAAGAAGCTGTTGATGTTAATTATAAAGCAATAAAAGATTGTGTTACTTTTTCTAAAAATAAAAAAATTATTTTTTTAATGTCTAATTCTGGATACGGCGTAGGAGAGAAAGATAAATTTTGTACTGAGAAAAGCCCATTAAATCCAATTTCATTATATGGTAAGACAAAATGTGATGCTGAAAAAGAAGTTATTAAAGCAAAAAATTATGTTTGTTTTCGTTTGGCAACTGTTTTTGGATTTAGTTATAGAATGAGATCAGATGTAATGGTTAATAACTTTGTTTATAACGGCTTAAAAGATAAAAAATTAAAAATTTTTGAACCACATTTTAGAAGAAATTTTATTCATGTAAGGGATGTTGTTGATTGCGTAGTTTATACTATTAATAATTTTCAAAAAATGAAAAATAATATTTATAATGCTGGGCTAAATTCTGCCAATATTACTAAAATTGAACTTGCTAAATTAATTAAAAAACAAATAAAAAAATTAAAATTAACAATCATAAAAGGCATTAAAGATCCAGATCAAAGAGATTATTTTGTTAGTAACGATAAGTTAAAAGGCAAAGGATTTACAGCTAAAAGAAATTTGAATGAGGGTGTAAAAGAGTTAATAAAAGGTTTTAGTGCCAAAGGTTTAAAAATTAATAATAACTATTGAATTTTGTATAATGTCAATTTACCATTAGTGAAATCAATAGGTAAATCTATGTTCCAATTTGAAGGAACTATAACATGATTAACATTATACTTATTTGAAATTTTTAACCAATCCTGATATTTTTTACCTTCAAATTCTATTTTAACTAATGCTCCAGGTACACGTCCGTAGTATGTTTTTAGTGGTAATAATGGTGGTTTATCGAATGGTATATTGTAAACATTTTCTATAATATCTTTAATAATCATTAAAGATTTAGCCCCCCCCATATAGACAATATCAAAAGAGTTTGAATTTATTAAAACAGGTTTTCGGCCATATCTTAATAAATCTTTGTGATAAGGTGAGCTCGCTATCCAATAACTATCAGTATCATAGTTATTTATTTTTTTCCAAAAATCAAAATTTCCTCTTCCTCTTATGTATTTTTTTTTTAAAAAAATATCGTTAAATGGTGAGTTCAAAATAAAAGTAGCAACATTAGTTCTAAAAGGGTTATTTTTTAATATTGAATTAATTCCAATTTCTTTATCGTAATGAAAAAATATATAATTTAACAGGTTTTTTGTGTTGAAAGAAATTATTAATAAGGACAATGTAACGTAAAATATTAAAAACAATTTATTAAATTGAATTTTTATTCTGTATGAAATTTTTTTAATTATAATAATAGAATATGAAAAAAAAATAGGCCATGCAATTAACGAATGTGAATTGAAAACTCTACTAGGCATTGGTGCTTTTATAAATGGAGGTAAGGATTCTAAAAAAATCTTATATAAGGTATAGATAGTTAATCCTAAGATTATAGTTAAAACTATACTAACCATTGCGAACGAAGTATTTTTATTTAAATCACTTTTATTGAATCTTATTAGTAAAATAGTTATAATCATCAATAATATCGACTTAAATATGTATAAATAATTTATTTCTTTACG
>MDTF01000223.1_pt1 | contig 11596 bp, 8 predicted proteins | sample 811191 | NCBI WGS metagenome assembly MDTF01 (sample SAMN05326649, study PRJNA326480) | marine metagenome | isolation source: seawater | place: Southern Ocean | collected 2011
CGGAGAGTTAAAATTAGTGCTTGATCATCGCGGCGGCCTTGGAGTCAAAGATCTAGCTCCGAGTGCTGTTGGAGTAGTACTTTTAGTTGGTCCCGAGGGAGGCTTCGATAGCGCTGAAATAAGCGCAGTTACAGACGCGGATTTTGTCAGTCTTAGTCTCGGCCCCCGCGTGTTGCGCACAGAAACGGCGCCGATCGCCGCTCTAAGTATATTGCAAGCGCGCTGGGGAGATCTGCTATAAACCGCGTCATAATCTTGTGCTGTTGCTGGCTCCTAATATCCAGTCACGCAATCTCAACCTCGCTTGCCGAGCAGCAAATGACGACATCCGAGTTATTGCAGGCGAGTGGGACAATTTTTTGCGACGGCGCCATTAGGGGTAGTGGCGCACACATCTATCACCCCTCGGCGAAGCGCTCGATCATCGTCACAGCCGCGCATGTGCTCTACGACAGCCGCGCAGAAAAGGCCTTTATTAAATGCTGGTACCGCGCTAACAATGCGCGATTTACGGCGTTGCCATTTGCCCAAGTATCCGGGCAGATTAACACGGTCGATCATCAAGATGCAGTTGAACGAAGTGAGAACGACTTGGTGTTTGTGGCACTTAGTCGCAAGCTCTCCAGTCCACAAATTCATTTGAGCACCACGCCAATTGTATTTAGTAAGGGACCTAAAGCCACGTCGCTTAATTTAGTTGGCTACCATGCTGCAACTGAACGCATGCAAATTGCCACTCACTGCAAGACACTTGTCACCCCTTATTTTTATAATCAGAAGTTAGTCTTGCACAATTGTCCTACCGGTCCTGGCGCCTCCGGTGGGCCATTGATCGATCTCCACACTCAAACCCTGGTGGCAGTGCATGGCGGAACCCTGTTAATAGAACATCGAGCTGGAGGCAAAACACAGCCGTGGACGGAATTACAGATCCACCAGGGGCGTGCCATTGACCGGCAGGTACACACACAATTGGATGACTTTATAGCGCAGTTACCCTAAGTTTCAAATTTGCACATATCCCGCCAAGGATTGTTTACCTCAAAAACAACATCGCGCGCAAAGCCTGGAACCCGCACACCGCTGCGATCGATTGTAATACCCGCCTCGTCGATCAGGGGCTCGCCAAAACGGTAGATAACATCGAGTTGCGCCGCGTCTGCCCGCGTTGCGTATAACGACGCATGAGCTCGTGTAACCTTTCTACGAACCACATAATCCTCATATTGATTTGGGTAGCGTTGCTCCATCATTTTTTCTACGCGTCCTGGGGCCAATACCACGGCAGTCGCATTGTTGCCGCCAAAGCCCTTAGAGTTGATGAACGCAACATGCATCTCGCAATCGCTAACATCTATATCTGCGAGAGGGAATATTGCCCGCTCTTGAAACACGTCTGGGGCAACCGCATCGATCGTTTTAATACCCGGTATGATCTGGTAGTGAAAGGTACCCAAAGCTGACATTAACTGGTCGCCACTGGCCGCTGATAGCGAATGACCGACAAACGCCTTCGCCGCAGTAACCGGCCAATCGTAGATATCAAATGCCTCGGCAATGCGCTCTATCAATTGCGACTCGGTAATTCGATTAGCCGGCGTGCTAGAGCCATGGGCATGCACAAAGCTGTGCTTTTGAACACTCTCTTCGCCGACGACCTTAATGGCCGCAGCGACCGCTTTCGAGAACGATAAATAATTGCCAACGCCAGGCGCTGATACCGACTTTTTGACGCCGTCGGCATTGATAAAAACCTCAGGAACGGCGCCGTAAATATCGGCGCCCAACTCTAGCGCCAGAGCGTCGTCCATCAGCACCAAGTACTGGGTGGCCTCAGAGAGAACGAAACCACAATTCTCAGAAAACGGACGGCTAGCGCGGCGATGATCGGGCCGATCGACTCCATCTAACTTACACAAATTGTCATCGCTGGCCAAGGCACCCATATTAGCAAAACCCTCAGAGATTTCGGGCGTTACACCAGCCTCGGCATTGCCGACGATAGCGACGCGACGCCGCCCACTGCGGACATCGCGCACCGCCGCTTGCAGGACATATAAAAATGTCGCACAGGCTCCAGTAATGGCCTCAGTATGCCCAACGCTCCCCAATACATAAGCGTTGATAAAGTCAGCAGGCATAGTATTTAGCCCAAGAGGCAACTGCTTGGCCGTGGTCCGATTACCGCGCAACCGTGCCTGCATCAAACCGCCAAAGCCTTCATCGGTGATCTGGCTCAGGGCACTCGACGAATAAACACCGACCTCATCGGGACGCACGTGGACAATGATGTCTGACCACTCGAGTCCTGTCGAGTGGAGTGCGTCACTGGCACCGACAAGCGCCATCTGCAGACCGCGCGGATGAAAGCGGGAGGTATAGTGCGCCGATGGATCAAACCCGGAAGGCAATTGACCCGACGCTTTAGATATCAATTCATAATGGGATTCGATCAGATAGCTGGCATTCGCCGACGTCTGGACTTGAACTCGGCCGTCGTCTAGTTCGGTAATCTGCCAATCTGTCGGGATCGAGCGCGGCAAATCGCGTTTTTGCATACTAAATTGAATGTGCGATCGATCGTCACGATCAAACTTAACCCGCTTGTGGCCTGGAACTTGTGATGGATCAAATAGCTCAGTTTTACGAACTAGCGTTCCCTCTAAGGTCTCCGTGCGATAGCGTCTGTCGACCTCACTTGCACTCAGTACTTTGCCGCAGGGTGTTACATAGGCATCAGCTGTTTTTTTTACCAGTGTCATTAAACAGGCCAGACCAACCACTGTTTTTTCCTGCTCGTCCGCAGGCAACGACTCCAGCACCGTGCGTCGGAAAGATTGAAAGGAAGAGCTCCGACCCGCAGCATTATAACCACCAAAACCAACGATTACTGGGAGTGAGTGAGCCATTTTATCATCCTTATAATTATAAATTCGTAAACCAGTTTACAGATAAACAACTAACACCGCTGCAAGTTAAAAGTCATTTTGTGCTAAATTATAGCCATAGTGGCGATGAATCTGACCTTAGTCCTATGTGATAGCATGCTGGTAACCAGCAGTACCTTTGCCGCTGAAATTTTTAATTTTGCTGGTTCGATTGCTCGCGCAAGTTCACGCCACGCCACGCCAGTGAAGTGGTGATTCGCCAAGTTTCGACTAACGATTTTCCGGTGCAAACACCAGTCGATTTTGAGCTTCATCCCACCCATAGCTTCAATGATTAATTTCCAAATGACCTTATCCATCTCCCGGCGCTATGGCGCAATCCGCGGCCGGTCATCAAGCGCGCAAAGGCACTAACACCATGGTTACGCCGTCAACACCAACGCAACAGTCGCTTCACAGCGGTGGGTACCGACGTATGTTTTCTGGCTGAGGCCGGACTTCTCGAGGACAAGCCGGCAACCACACATTGGCACTACTTCGATCAATTACAAAAAAGCTATCCAAACTTGAAGCGTCAGCACTTCACTGCACAAACTGGAAATATTTACTGCTCTGCAAGCATCAACGCAATAGCAGAGTTTCTCGTATACCAAGTAGAACGTATTTTTGACCGGATTATTGCGCGCCAGGCACAACGCAATTTTTATCACGAGAGACGAAATTTATCAGATACCGTTGGTTACAAAGACGAGCATCAACTGAAACTCAGCGACGAGTTGATTGTACAAGCGAAGATATAGCTACAAGAAAACTTAAGTAAGTACTCGCTTCTATCACAATTCTCGTAAAAAATTATTCAAAAACGCAACTTCAATCGTAGGTTCAAAGCTGCGATCGGCAAAATACCCAGAACGTATCACAATGAAGTACGCATGAACTTTGCCTGTGATCTACTCAAAAACACCGATCTTTCCATTCTAGAGATCGGAAGTTTCAGCGGTTTTAAGGATAACAGCGGGTTTTCGTCTCGATTCAAGCAGTAGTCGGAAAGCACGCCCGAAGACCACCAAGGCTCTGTAAGAGAGAACATTTTCAGTGCGCATGCGACTCTTTTAGTTAGCTTTGAGAACCCAGCGTTCGCACTCCGATAACGCCCTCTACCTGATAAATTTGTGGCCCTAGATTAGTTGGAAGATCACCCTCTACATCAACGATATTGTAGGCAATTTCATTGCGACTCTGATTCATCATTTCTAGTACATTGAGCTCTGCGTCGGCAAGCACAGACAGCACGTTACCGAGCACTTTGGGTACGTTCTTATTGCTAAAGGTGATTCTGTGGCCGCTGCCACGCGGCAATCGAGTCGTCGGAAAGTTCACCGAATTGAGGATATTGCCATTTTCCAAAAAGTCCATTAGCTGCTGTGCCGCCATTATTGCACAGTTTTCCTCAGCTTCTGCAGTACTCGCACCGATGTGTGGCATTAACAAAACATCGCTGCGCCCAAGTAGTGCCGGGGTCGGAAAATCACTGATATAGCCAGCCAAGTCGCCACGATCCAGTGCGATCACCATTGCCTCAGTGGAGACTATTTCCTCGCGTGCAAAATTTAATAACTTAGCGCCTGATTTCATCGCCGATAACTTTTCCGCATCGATCAAATGACGCGTGGCAGCTATAGCCGGCACGTGCAATGTGACAAAGTCCGAACGCCCCAACAACGCCTCTAAGCTGATCATACGCTCGACGCGACTAGACAGCTGCCATGCTGCCTCGATAGAAATAGCGGGATCATAACCGACAACCTGCATGCCGAGATCGAGCGCCAGATTAGCTATCATCGAGCCGATTGCCCCGAGACCAACAACACCGAGCGTCTTTCCGAAGACTTCACCGCCTGCAAAGCGTTTTTTTTCTTTTTCAAGCAATTTGCCCATTGCCGCGCCATCGTCTATCTCAGTCAACCCTTGAACATAACTCATGCCACCATAGATATCACGCGACGCCATCATCAGGGCCGCGACTATTAATTCTTTGACTGCGTTGGCATTTGCACCCGGCGTATTAAACACCACGATACCGCGCGCGGTGTAATCGTCTACGGGAATATTGTTAACTCCCGCACCTGCCCGAGCAACTGCAGCGAGCGAGTCTGGAACTATCTCCGTATGCAATTTCTGACTACGCAATATAAACCCGTGGGGCGCGTCACAATCACTTGAAACTTGGTATCCCGCAGATGGAAAGCAATCGAGGCCCTTGGCCGATATCGCGTTATAAGTACGTATTTTATACATAAAAATCTCTTATTTTAATTTTGAACACTGTTGTAAGCCCACTCTATCCAGGGCATGAGGGCTTCGACATCGCTCTTCTCGATGGTCGCACCGCACCAGATACGCAGTCCGGCCGGAGCATCACGATAAGCGCCTATATCGAAAGCTATAACCTCCGCGGCTAACAGTTTAACCATCTCTACAATCTTCTGGGAGTCGAGGTCAAGCGTCAAACACACACTGGTGTTGGAGATTTGCGCCGCATCTTTGGCGAGAAAATTAATCCAGTCACGGTCAGCGACAAATGCCTTTATAACTGCAAGATTCTGCTCAGATCTTGCAATTGTAGCCGATACACCACCGATATCAGCGACCCAATCTAAAGCGTCGAGGTAGTCCGCAACACAGAGCATAGAAGGCGTATTAATCGTTGCGCCTCTAAATATTCCCTCGTTTAGAATGCGGTTTTTTGTCAGGCGAAAGATTTTAGGCAGCGGCCAGGGTGGATCGTAGGACTCAAGGCGCTGTACGGCGCGAGGACTAAGAATTAACATCCCATGGGCGCCTTCACCACCGAGCACTTTTTGCCAACTAAAAGTGATTACATCGAGTTTTTCCCAAGGTAGTGACATACCAAATACTGCAGATGTAGCATCGCAAATTGTCAATCCATCGCGCTCATTGCTGATCCAATCAGCGTTCGCTACGCGCACACCCGAGGTAGTACCATTCCAAGTAAACACTATATCGTGATCGGGGTTAGCCTGTTGCAAATCGGGTAATTCTCCATAGTCGGCCACGTAACTGCTAACCGCCTCCAGTTTTAATTGCCCAAGAATATCGCTAACCCAATCTTTACCGAACGACTCCCAGGCAAACACATCTACTGGGCGAGCGCCTAGCACCGACCACATAATCAGCTCCATAGCGCCAGTATCAGATGCCGGCACGACGCCCACTCTATAGCCCTCAGGTAGATTCAATAGCTCCGCAGTTAGTGAGCATGCGCGTTGAAGCGCCGCCTTGCCGACCGACGACCGGTGCGATCGGCCAAGCGTGCCGAGTTCAAGATTGGCGACGTCGTACCCTGGTCTCTTCGAGCACGGACCAGACGAAAAATTTGGGTTTTGCGGTTTTACTGTTGGTTTCATATTTAATTACTCTAGGCGAGGGTAGAGGCCGCTGGCCCAAATTGCGCGTCACGAGTGTCGTTTTGAAACAGCTGAGACTCGGTATGAGCGGTATATAAGTGGCAATCTCAAATGGCTATGCGTTTGGTTTGCCGATCTGTCGACGCTCTTTGGTAATCAAAAAGCTCGCTACATCTAACATACCCTCTCCGCCGCCACTCATCCGCATAGTTACTCGGTATTTTCCATTAATGACCAATTCTGGCGTTCCTTTGGACCTGTATGCGCGCGCGCGCGCTTTGCCCTGATTCATCATACTGGTGATTCCGAACGAGTTGAATGTCCGCGTAAAACGCTCTCTGTCAACGCCTTCGTCAATAAACAGTTCACGGATATCCTCCTCGTTGAGCAAGGCCTGCTTTTTCAGATGAATAGCCTCAAAAACAGCTATGTGTAACTGCTCAAAAACATCTAGGCTAAGTGCACTGTAATAGGCCCTCGCATAGAGCTCGAGCGAACTGTTCCAAACAACATGGGTGCGCTGAAAGTCGACATCGCTAGGTAAACTTTTGTGCCACTCGCGCACCTGCGATTGAAAATTGTAGCAGTGTCCGCAGTGGTAAGAGAACAGTTCATTGACTTCGATTTTGTCTGCATTCGCAGTGCGAACTACTTGCGGCAGGACCTGGTAATGCACACCCTCGACATATTTTTCTTCTTGGGCTTGGCAAGCTGCCATCGGCAACAGCAGTAATAGAAACTTGAGGCGTGATAAAAACATGTTCATCTGGGGTCCTTTTCGGAAGGAAATGATTTGTCTAGTTGAGTCCGGCAATATAATTAGCCACAGCTTTGATCTCTTTATCACTCAAGTACTCAGCTACGCCCTGCATGATTTTGGCATTGTTGCCGCTATTGCGCTCGCCGCGGCGATAGGCAAGCAACTGTTTTTCAATATAACCGGCGTGCTGTCCCCCGAGACCCGGGTAGCCCGCTGGGCCGTTGCCGGTCCCGGCAGGCGAGTGACAACCAGTACAGGAAGGCACACCACTACCGAGATTGCCACCTCGATAGATTTTTTCGCCGAGTAACAATGCGTCGTCAGGATCGCTAATTCCAATCAAGGTAATATCCTCAGCGCCAGACAGTTGACGCTCTTTGGCATTGTAATAAGCTGCCATATCCCAGAGATCTTGTTGCGTAGAGGCATCTAGAATTCCGGTCATCTCCATAATAATGCGCTCGCCTTTTTGCACATGCCTCAGTTGTTGATAAAGATATTTTTCACCGAGCCCCGCCAATTTCGGAAATGCTGCGATCATGCTATTGCCATCCATGCCATGACATCCAGCACACGCCATAATCTTATCGGCCCCCGCGTCGGCATCGCCATTTGCCAATATCTGAGTGCTCAATATCAGCGTTAGCACCAGCAATAAACGGTTTGGAGTGATCATCATGGGTACCGGGTCTCTAAAGGCGGATAGTGTCATTGTTGCCCTCGACGCTTTGGCGATAGCTCATAGCGTCGGGGGAGAGTATTATATACCATTATGCGCACGCGCTTATACGAGTTAAAGATGTCTTTTTATGGATATAGCCAACATCAACTATCGCGCGGTTGAGTTTCTAACCAGTGCACCGTCCCTCAAGCAATGCCCAGAAGATAATGGCGCCGAGGTCGCCTTTGCAGGGCGCTCAAATGCCGGCAAGTCCAGTGCAATTAATACTCTGACTGGCATTCGCGGATTAGCTCGAACGAGTAAAACGCCCGGACGGACACAATTGATAAATTTTTTCCGACTGGATCCGCGAAGACGTTTGGTTGATCTGCCCGGATATGGCTATGCAAAAGTACCACGGGCAATGAAACAGCAGTGGGACAAACATCTAGCAGAATATTTACAGCGGCGAAATTGCCTAGCGGGGCTTATCTTGCTTATGGACATCCGCCATCCACTGCAGGATTACGACCAACAGATGTTGCACTGGGCTAAAACTGCTGGGTTACCGGTCCATATTCTGCTTACAAAGTCAGACAAATTGAAGCGCGGTGCCTTACAAGCGAGTCTAATGACGGTCGATCGCCGACTGACTGAACTCGATCCTGCCGGTGAGTTGTTTACCGTCCAAGCTTTTTCGGCTTTGAAGAAAATTGGTATCAAGGATCTTACGCAAACACTCGATCACTGGTTTAACTTCGACTTTTCAGTCGCTGAAAGCCCGCTTAGCGAGACCTGATACTCCAGTCCTGAGGCGATTTATTGGCGTCGACCATTAGGCAATCTCCAGGAAAAAGAGGCCTGCAGCAAAAAAAAAGCCCTGATTAAAAAACTTTAACCAGGGCTCACTACAGCTATGTAGAGATCAATTGTGCATATGCTTCGTTGGGGGAGAGTTAAATCAATCAACATATGCAAAGACTTAGACAGGTATTTACCGATTAGTTCCCTATAAACTGCAAAATTGCGATTTTTTTTGAAATTAATTTAAATTGTCGCGAACCCTCGGCTCTCTAATGCGCCTCATTCCAGTTATCGCCAATACCCACATCGACAACCAGTGGCACGCGGAGAGCGGCGGCGCTCTCCATCCTCTGTTTTAAGCCAGCCGCGACTATATCGACCTCATCATCTGGAACCTCGAGTACTAGTTCATCGTGAACCTGCATGGTTATGCGGCTGCGCAAATTATCGCTAGAAATCCACTGATCCGATGAAATCATAGCTAATTTAATGATATCCGCTGCGGTTCCCTGCATCGGTGCGTTTATCGCGGTGCGCTCGGCGGCTTGACGGCGCATGGCGTTGCTCGCGTTGATGTCGGGAAGGTAGAGTCGCCGACCAAATACAGTTTCGACAAACCCCCGCTCAGCCGCACTTTGACGGATCTCGTTCATATACTCGAGTACGCCTGGATAGCGCTGAAAGTACCTATCGATGTAGCCCTGTGCCTCATGACGACCGATATGGAGTTGTTTGCCGAGGCCAAAAGCCGACATACCATAAATCAATCCAAAATTAATTGCCTTCGCACTGCGGCGTTGTTGTTCAGTCACCCGATCGACGCTGGTATCGAAAACCTCAGCAGCAGTGCTACTATGGATATCTTCACCTTGCGCAAAGGCTGCCAGCAAACTGGGGTCCTCTGACAGATGTGCCATGATTCTTAACTCGATCTGTGAGTAGTCCGCGGCTATTATTTTGTATTTGGGCGGTGCCACAAACGCTTGGCGAACGCGTCTCCCCTGAGCCGTTTTAATAGGAATATTTTGTAGATTGGGATTTGACGATGACAACCTCCCAGTAGCCGTGCCTGCTTGATGATATGAGGTATGAACCCGTCCAGTGCGGACATTAATCATAGTCGGCAACTTATCGGTATAGGTCGACTTAAGTTTTGCAAGACCACGCTGTTCAAGTAATAGTTTTGGCAGTGGATAATCGAGTGCCAGTTCTTGCAATACTTCTTCTTTGGTCGATGGGGCACCCTTGGCAGTTTTTTTCAGCGCCGGCAACCCGAGCTTTTCAAACAAAATGTAACCTAATTGCTTGGGCGATGCGAGATTAAATGTCTCGCCGGCCAAGTCCCATGCTTCCTTCTCTAGCTCCGCTAATCGAGCCGCGAGTTCACGACTCTGCTCAAACAATAACGCACCGTCTACGAGTACTCCATGGCGCTCAATCCGAGATAACACGGGTACCAGTGGCATTTCAATGTCGGTAAATAACGTCGCTAGCGATGGTATTGCTTTTAACTCGAGCGCCAATCTGCGGTGAAGGCGAAGAGTGACATCGGCATCCTCAGCCGCATAGGGCGCAGCCTGCTCTAAGGCAATTTGATTAAAAGTGAGCTGCCCTTTACCGCGGCCGGCAATATCTTCGAATTTGACCGTGACAAGGTCTAAATAGCGCATTGCCAAGCTATCCATATCATGTCGCAACGCTAACGAATCAATGACGTAAGACTCGAGCATCGTATCGAACCCAATGCCGCGCAAACTAATACCGTGTTCTGCCAACACACTGCAATCATACTTTAAGTTCTGGCCTAATTTAGTGACACCAGGATCCTCCAGTATTGGTTTAAGTTCAGCCAGCACGTAATCTCGCGCCAACTGCTTTGGCGCACCGAGATAATCGTGACCAAAAGGTATATAGACGGCCTCGCCGACATCAATCGCTAAAGAGACGCCAACCAACTCAGCAGTCATATAATCTAAGCTAGTCGTTTCAGTATCGACGGCGAGCAGCTCTGCCTTGCGAGCTCGAGAGAGCCAATACGCCAGTTGCTGATCGTCTGTAACCAATTGATAGTCAACCGAAGTCGGTGCGAGCGGCGCATCGACTGGCTCAGACGCTTGATCTGGCTTTTCGGCAGGCATGCCCGTGCGAGATAGAAGGCCACTCGCAGGACACCCGATCTCGTCGGCCCAAGCTCTAAACTCGAGGTCGTCAAAAAGCTCGTAAAGAGCGGCTAAATCAACCGGTTTTTGTTCCAGTTGCCCGATATCTTGCGGAAGGTTAACGTCGGTTTTAATGGTCGCTAACTGGTAAGACAAATAGGCCAATTCCCGGTGCTCAGTGAGTTTAGTGGCTGTACTCTTCGCACCACGAAAACTCAACGTGGCGACCTGATCTAACTGGGAATAGATACTGTCTAAATCTCCCAGAGCTTGAAGTAGACCAACAGCGGTTTTTTCCCCAACGCCCGGAACGCCAGGTATATTGTCAGATTTATCTCCCAGAAGTGCGAGGTAATCAATAATATGCTCAGGCGGGACACCAAATTTTTCGCGAACACCTTCACAATCTAGAACACTATTGGTCATAGTATTTACGAGAGTAATGTGTGCATTCACCAATTGCGCCATATCCTTGTCGCCAGTCGACACAACCACTGGTCGCTCAGCAGTCGTAGCCTGTAGGGCAAGCGTGCCGATCACATCGTCGGCTTCGACGCCCGCGACCGCCAACAGCGGCAACCCCATGGCTTCGACAATCGCGTGAATCGGTTGAATTTGCAGCCGCAGATCGTCCGGCATCGGCGGGCGGTTCGCCTTGTACTGCGGATAGAGTTCATCGCGAAAGGTTTTACCACTTGCATCGAAAACTACCACCAAGATGCTCTTAGGATAGTCTTTTTGCAATCGTCTAAGCATCGATATAACGCCCTTAACAGCCCCGGTGGGCACGTTTTTGCTGTTTGTAAGAGGCGGTAATGCGTGATAAGCGCGATACAGATAAGACGAGCCATCGACGAGGACAAGTGGCTGCTGTTGGGGCATGAGTTGGGCCTCGA
>MDTF01013630.1_pt1 | contig 11594 bp, 17 predicted proteins | sample 811191 | NCBI WGS metagenome assembly MDTF01 (sample SAMN05326649, study PRJNA326480) | marine metagenome | isolation source: seawater | place: Southern Ocean | collected 2011
ATAATTGTTTATATTATATATCTCTTGAATAGAAGAAATATTTGTATCATTAATTACGGTTTTCTCAATATTTGCAATACACATTACAATTTTCATTTCTTGATTCTCTTTGGTTATTGTCCATAAAGTTTTGCAACTTTCTGCATAAGATTTTGATAGTAATATTCCTATAATTATGAAAAACATTAGTATTTATACAAAATAAAATCTTAAATGATTTTTTAAGATATTATTATTATTTAAATACATTATTCCATTTTTATAAAAAATTTCTTTTAAATACTTAAATACATAAAAACATATAATCTTAATATGAAAAAAATTGATTCACAAGGTCGAATGGATGATGTAAAAAATGATATAGCTATATACCAGTACGTTGTCGATACAACACATTTAAACCCGCGCAACATCGAAAGTCAAAAATCGTGGGAAAGAGAGACTACGTCTAAATCGTGTTGTACTCATGTCTGTGAAACTCTTCCATTAATATGTGTAAACTTTAAATTAAAGATGAGCGATCATTTATTATTGGGTGGAGAGCATGTTAAAAAAGTTTCTCCTGGATATCATTCCCCTCTTACAATGAATGATGAAGAAATTTCACCAGAAGAAAAAGAGGAAATTGTAAAGGCTTCGCCCTCCTTTGGAATGTTTAGTTTATTTAGGTATCATACAAAAAGAGGATATATGAACAAGGAATTAAAGAAAAATAATAAAATATACTGTTCGCATATTTTTTCACTTATTTTTGCATTACCAATACTTGTTTTTATAGGACAATGGATGCTATTCGGTGCATTAATAATTCACGAAATTAATTCATTTGATAATCACCTTTGCGATAATAGTGATTCTTTTGAAAACAAATTAATGATTAGTGGAATTTCTATTATTTATTTTGCAAGAAGTTTTTTTATTTGGGATAATCTCACAAATAGTTTGAGTTTAAAAAAAATGAACCGGGTGAACAGCGTCGCCTCTATTTTGGATACATTTCAAGAATTTTCATTTAGTTTATTGGTTTATGGTGTTAATCTGTGGATGGTATTTGGAGAAAGAGATATTCAAAATATGATTTTGAATTCACTGGCCATGGAATTTTTGATGGTTTTGGACAATGAATTTGAAGAATTATATTTCAAATATCTACCAGGTGCTGCAAGCGATGTATACGACAATGTATTTGTTTCATATAGTGAAAATAAAGATCTATTGGAAGAAAGATTAGATAACGATAATTGTTTCCGTTGTTTTAGTTGTTGCATATTCATCCCTTATAAATTATTGGTTATATCTATTTTTTTTTTCCCAGTATTTTGTTTTTTTATGATTTTTGTTGGCGCCATTTGTAAATAAATTACAATTATATCTTTATTTATTTGCTGTAAATAAAGTTGTAATTTTCAGTAAAAGATTTTTTTGGAAAACTTAGCTTAGTAATATGTTTTCTCTTGTGTTGATTTAATTTATAATGCGTTAAGCTATGTTTTTCAATTTCTACAACATGAAATAATTTAAATTACTAATAATTAACTCTTTAATCGCGCGCATTTGGTCGATGGTAATTTCAAGGGCACATTAGAGATACTACTAAGTCTAAAGACAATAAGGAATTCTAGATAAACATCAGTCTCAGATTTATTAGTAACTTGAAAATTACGAGCAATCATCGTTTGTAAAATAAAATTGAAAGTATTAAATACTTTTTTATTGAATAAGACCATAAATGCCACCATTAATTATTATTATTGATCACACAGTACACTCATTCAGTAAGTCTCGTTTTAATTCGAGACTTTCATTCGGTGGATTTAACCCATCTGTTGATAGATTAAATAAAAAAATTAAAAAAGGATTCCATCAAAAAAAGAAAAAGAAAAAAAGACGTTAGTGTAATAATTATTCAGTTTTTGGTAGTTGACCTTGTACACAAACACTTTTCGTTATTTTATTTACAATATCCACTGGTATTTTTTGGGTATCAATCAGAATATTTTGAATAGCATACTTGATGATGTCATTATGTATACTATTCATCAATCTGTCCCTATTTGGTTGATGTAAGGGTCTAATTGTCTCCTGGTTATTTTTCAATTGATAACCACAACATATAGTTTGGCTATTTAACCAATAGGCTTCACCTCGATTTACTCTCATTTTCCCAATTGGGTGATTCCGATAGGGGTAGAAATGTGTAATTTTATCCCAATTTTGTTCCATATAAATTCCCAATAGAGGAGACCAGTCGTAATTATAAATAACATATTTTTTATACACCATCTCCAGGTAGTCTTTGTTACAACTTCGCACTTTATTTATTACATTGTTCATTTTATTCCGTTGGAATAGACCTGGGTATCATTCTGTTGTTAATCTTTATATCGATTATTGCCAAAATCAATCTCAATACCATATTTATCAACCAACTCACTCATTTTGTTTTTTAAGTCTTGTTCTCTTATATGTTCTGGAATTTCCAAATAAACATTGAGATTAAATATATCGACACAACTCATCGCACCTTTATGACAATTAGTATCCAAACTATTAATATTTATATTTAATTTACTACATAAATCTGATGTATCGTGTATTATTCCTGGAGTATCCGAGCAACTAATCATTAATCTTTTGTAATAATATTTTTTAGTGTGATAACTTGGATCGAAAATCTCATTCAAGTCCGTAAAATTATATTTAGTAATAATGTCATCAATCACAATATTCATTGGATTATAATACTCCGTATTAAATATTAACAAATTCCTATGAGTTACCATCTGCGATTTATTGATATTGATACCTCTATTAAAAATATCTCGTGTGATTTTACTAATCTTGCCAATTGAATTTTTGGTTATAAATGTAGTTTTTAATAAGCTCATTCTCGTATTCTTATAATAACAAATATCTTATTTAAGCCATTTTGTCGCAAAAAAATAATCACATCCTATTTCCCAATATATTTAGAATGACCAGCTGCGTGTACTAATCTCCATTTACCGAAGTTGTGCCAATCATAACCTGTTGCCTTTTCCGACATAATGTAAATATCCCCGTGTTCTAATACTAAATCAATGGGATCTAAGGTATTTTCAACAGACTGTGCTGCCCTCCATCTATATCGCAATGTTGAACTAGCCCCTAATGACAGGCAAATCACGATTTTTCTTTCAGCATCACCGTGGAATCCTATACCGCTTTTACTCTCAAAATACAAATTCCCTTCCGCATTTAAGTTTTTGGCTTTGATACCAAAAACTTCGGACAATTTTTCTCTCATTATGTCCAAGTGTGGTAATTCATTAAACCCCACCACCGTATATTGTTTATAATCTTCTGAATGACAAATACTAGTTGGTCCAAATACAGTATTCATTCTTGACCGTTTATTCATAGTTTTGCCTCGTCGACTATCATAATACTTTTGGTCATATTGTAGACCGAATTGTTCTTGTAATAATAAGTCACTACTACCTTCGCCTAAAATGATATTGATACCATTCTTTATTACCAGGGTAGCCGCCTTACAATCTGTATCGATAAAAGGTAATTCTGAATGTAAATAGTGTAGAGTTCCTGTTTCTGGAAATTGGAGAGCTATCTTTTCCAATTCAACAACACTATACCCTTTGTCTCGTATACCTTCACCAATTTCCTTGGAACCTAAGTGGGAAATAGCCACTTCACCAAAAGTAATAGAATATCTCTTATTTTTCGAAGGGTGTTGGGTTTTGGTAATAGTGATAAATTTGTCCATTTTTTCATTCATTCATTTGTTTCACAGTAATCAATTTTTTAACTAAGTAAAAAAAATGTAGGAATATAAGTATTCGCGTTCATTAGTGTGATTTATCATCAAACACACGATTTTGACGATAACATTCTAATTTGCGTTCTTTATTCCAAGTCGATTTTTTTATACCATTCTTTAGGCATTCAAAACGAGACTTTCCTACCTTTTCAGACGGCCGAATAACGTTGTTCAATAAAACCTTATTAATTCTATTAATCCCGTTCACTGAAATTCTCTTTCTAAAAGTATCCCCACTTGAATCATTATTTTCTTCTTCACTATCCTCACAATCACTCTCATCTTCCTCACTATTTACTTCTTCTTCGCTATCACACGCATCTATATCATCGTCATCAACCTCTTCTTCACACACATCTATACCATCTCCATTAATCTCTTCAATAAAGTCATTCTCCTGTATGGGGTATGGTTGCGCATCTATTTTTTCAGAAACAATAAGCCATTTAGTATTGCCGTTCAAAATATCTGCGGGTGTTAATAGTCGTGTGGGGTTCATATTGGTTTAGAATTATTTTTATGGTATAAATAAAAAATAAATCAAATTTTTATTTATTTATATTGGTGTGATTTTCCAACAAAAAATAATAACTACTAACAATTATAAAATTTTGAATATATTTTTTGTTGAAAACAGTAATAACTAATAAAACGTAATGGAATTTATTTCCGGCAATTTCAAACTTAAAACTAATTTAGGAGAGGAGTTTTTCAAACATAAACTTGACAGCAGTGAATGGGTTATAGGTATGATTGATGATAACCCAGGTATAAATGACGAAAATAATAATAATTTTTATATGGACATAATTGTAGAAGAAGAAAGTACGCGAGTTTTCAAAGATTGGGTTTCTGTAAAACTATTCGATAAGACGACCAGATGTGGGCATTTAGAACATTGGTATCCTAGTGGTAAAGGTTGGTTTGCTATCTCTTTTGATGAAAAGTGGGCCAAAACTAAATCAGATGTCCAGAAGGTCCAGAAGTAGAAGAACCAAAATTACAAGTAGAAGAACCAAAATTACAAGTAGAAGAACTTTAAAATTACCTAAGTTTCAAATCATCTATAGGTAATCTATTTTATGTCTTCGGTATTGAAAATTTATAATTCTTATTTATTCCCTTAATTTGAATCGTTTTGAGTTTGTCAGCTGGTGTATTCGCTATTTGGCGTTGTGAATATTCTAATGCACAATTCATAGAACAACACGGTCCATTATATTTATATCTTCTTTTTTCTGGTTTTTTTTGTAAATCAGCAACACATGTAGATAAGTTAACACTATTACATATAACACAATTCATTTTTACTATTATTTAATTATGGTTGTTTTTTATTCGTTTCAAATTTTTAATTTACACATCTACGTGTTCTATAAAACATATCAGTTCTTAATTCAAAAACCACCCTAAAATAGTATCTTTAGTTTTTTGAGTTCCATTTTCCTTTTTATCAAATAATCATCCATCGATATAGTCGTGTTTTTGGATATTTTTAAATTACGTTCGTGGATAGATAGCATCTTCCCGTAGGAGGTTTCTATTTCACAACGATAGCGGAGCATTTTTTTAATTTCCAAACATACGCGTTGACGTAATTGGTGGTAATACACAAAAGAGCTACCCCAACGTACCCCATATTTACAACAGGCTTTAATAAATTGTTTTTCCACCTTTCCAGTAATCGTTATTATACTATTTGTTTGTTGACGGGTCCTTGCCGCTGGAAAATCTCTATTACAATCAATAATAGTTGGTATCGGTCTTAATTCAAAGCGCTTTTTAGCAGTTTGGTAATTTCTTTCGTGATTAGGCATCTCAGTCAAAGAGTCTCTTTTCCAAATTGTCGCCCCATAAAGTGTCTGTCCCTTTGAATTCCGTTTGAAGCAAATATAATAAATACGTTCAATTCCACTCTGATATGTGTTAAAATTGAATTGTTGTAAGGGGAGACTTTCCCATTCAATTGTAGTACTTATTTTACCAGAGAGAGTCGTGTTCCACCATATTCCTTTTCCTGGCGATTCAAGGGGTTTTTTGGGCTGTTTATTATTTAAATATCGAATCAATGAATGAATATTTGTATTCACACTTTGAAGTTTCTGAGTGTCCAAATCAATTTTGGACATTAATTTGTGGACAATTTGTAGGTATCTGGACATATTTTATATATTTTACACAAAATAAAAAAATAATCAAAATTTGAACACTATTGAGATATGGTTGACATCCTTTCGAAATTAAGTTTCAAAGCCAATACTCGGATACCCAATGGGTTGTATAAATAATGGATTAAATACGGTGCGAATAGTCGCCCAAGTGTCGTCAATGCCTTCTTTTCAATTTCACTCACATATTGTTCTCTTATTTGTTCAATTAATTGAGGCTTGAGAATGTTCACATAATATCCTAAATACCCAAAATCTGCGATTTTATTAATTGAATTGATAATACAACTGTCTAAATGTACTCTATCTATCCATACCATATCTCTACGTAATTGATTCGTTACTTCTAGTATAACACGCTCTTTATTTGGACCAGGGATATTATGTTCATCTATATTTTCACCCCATACTTGCATTTTCTAATTTACTAACTAATTTACTAATTCGGTAATTGTTCATCAAAATTATTCATAACCACGTCTCGTTAAATACTAATCTTCATAATACCCAACTTCGCCTTTCTCACGATGTAATAGAGATAGTTTATTATCATCCCAAATTACATCCAACATGACACTGTAAATGTGCCTATCTCGTTGATCCGTTTCATTATAAATCTTCAAGTTCTTAATTGTATAAATACACCCAGATTCAATTGGTTCTTCATCCATTAGGTGTCCTACAAATCCCGAAAGAAATAGAGTAGTTTTCATTTTAATATGTGAAAACATGACTTCCTTGAGATATTCCAAGCTATCATTTGATTGAATATCAACATAAATAGGTAAGTCTTTCATCCCAATACAGTTTTCCCATTTTTCTCCAGTAAGTGGTCTAGACCAGTCAAATTCCGCACATAGTGTATACATATTATAGATTCTTATAGAGATTGCTTCATATATTCGTGAAAAAAAAAATCAAAATTAATAGTATACTACCAATAGTTTACCACTAACTAAGATTATTTCGAGTTCCATAATTACCATCCAATATAACCGAATTGCTCTTTACTTAGAATTTGACAGAGCACTTTAAAATCATTTTCTACAGTACTAGGATTATCAATTAATCCCTGGAGTTTCGTTGTTTGTTCTTCAGTTAAACAGATTTCTTTACATTTAAGTGTGCCAATTTTTTTAATCGCAAATTCAGCATATCCTTGTGGTGTAATATCAGATTCCGCTCCATATTTAATAAAATGTTCATAGTAGTTAAACTCTTCCTCCCCAAACTGTTCAGGGTCGCTGCGTGTACATTTATTTACTTTCGTATCCGTTGTCTCAGTACATTTATCGTTACTGGTACTGTTAGTGATGTCATCACTATCACCCAAATCGATTTCTACATATTTTGGTAGTGATGCCACCTTAATTTTCGATGAATCGACTTCTTCCTCCACTACATTTGTTTTTTGGTCTGAACAAGTTGGTTCAACCGTTTCTTTTTTTTCTTGACTAAATGTTGTTCCCATTTTATTATATAGATTTATTTGATTTTAATAAAAAATATTTAATTTTTTATTAAAATCAAATTTATTTATAGAGTGACCTATCCTATTTTGGTGTTGGTTTTCGTCTTTTTCTAATTCTACTCTTCTTTTTAGGTGGTTCTTTAGTTTGTACTTTTTTCACTTCATTATCTACTAACACTTCTTTATTTACCAACACTTCTTTATTTACCAGCTCTTCTTTATTTACCAACACAACTACCTTCTTCTTAGATTTTCTTTTTCTAATTACACTCTTTTTTTTCGATATTTCAAGCACTTCATCGAATACTTCAACAATTGTCTCTTTTTTGTCAACTGCTTCCTGCTTCTCAATCACTGCTTCCTTCTTCTCAATCACTGCTTCCTCTTCTTTCGATTCGTTACAATCAACAACCGTTTTTTTTGGTTTTCTTTTCCTTCTAATTTTTTTGGTTTTTGTACTGGTTTTTTCATTCTTCTTTTTCATAGAATTAATCAACAGGTTATGATCAATGTGGTGTTCTTTTGAATATTCTTCCCATCCCGGGAGAAACTCGTTTAACATTTCGACATAATCGACTTGTTTAAATTCAGATATTTTTTGAATGACGTCCATTTTTTCGCGCATCAAATCGTCGTCGAATGTCTTCCAATCATCTACTTTTGGAACATTTACTTGGTAATTGGATTCAACTAATGCCATTTTATGAAAATTAAAAAAAAGAAAAATAGTTTTGAAATCAAATTTTAAACTATTCTTTTTTTAACCAATAGTCCATCTCTATTATGTCAATAACATCTTAATTTGACTAATTGATAAACTGTTTAGACTTTTAGTAGTCTCTATCCCATTTGAACGCAATGTTGGGTCACTCAGAATATCCGCCATTAATTCTCTTTTCCTATTTTGTATAAGTAAAATCTTCTCATCGATTGTTGGATTATCACTACTTTTATCAACCACAATTATTTTTTGTACAACTACTGGTCTCTTTTGACCAATGCGATGTGCTCTAGCCATTGCTTGTAACTCATTACTTGGATTCCAATCAGGTGAAGTAATATAGACTCGACTAAACTCCTGTAAATTTAAACCAACACTACCACTTTTTATTTGGATTAGTAAGACATTGATACCAACATCATCATTTTTACAACTATTTATAACTCGACTTCGCTCATTCAAATTCATACGCCCATCTATTTTATCAACAACTAACCCCTGTTTCTCCAAATGATTCTTAAGCATATCTATTTCTTCCGTAAATTGGCAGAAGACTAATGCCTTTTCATCTGGATGTTTACTAATCATATTTTTTAATAGTTCAAATTTGGATGAAGAACCTTCCCATTCTCCATAATCGTCTCCAAATTTACGAGAATACCCATTTATTAATAACTGAGGATGAATTACTGCCTGTCTCAATCGTAATAATAATTCAAAGATAGCTACCATTGGAGTTCTAGTTGTTTGTCTTTGTAAATTTAAAAATTCTTCTTTCACATTATCCTGTACCTTTTGGTAAAAGGTACGTTCTTCGTCGCTTTGAAAATCAACATAGGCTATATTTACAGTTAGTTCTGGTAATTTTAATTTATAATTAAATTTTTCAACCATTATCTTCGTTCTCCTCAATATATATTTACTAAATTCGTGACCAATTGGTTCATCTCGAAATTCTTGCATTTTATTTCTTAACTCATTGCCAGGATAATGTAAATAGATAAATTGAGAGACCAAATCATCCACAATATTTTGAACTGGAGTACCCGTAAGACCCCACCTATATTTTGACTGAATTGCCGAAATACCCTTTGCTTTTCGAGTGCGGTGATTTTTCATAAAATGCGATTCATCCACGACAACCCTATCCCATTCAATTTCGTGTAATATTGTTTTTTCAAAGCGATTCTCATTACTTGGTTTAAAGACCAATGAATGAGAGGTAATTACCGCGATTGGGTCACTTTCTAATAATTGGCGAATATTTGTAGCTCTTGAGGGTCCGTGGTGTTTAAGGACGGGTCTGTCGAAAACTTGCTCTAATGCCTCTTTCCACTGATTAATTAGACTAGTTGGTACGATAATTAGGGTCCGACGAACTGGGTTACCAACCATTAATCCTATCGTTTGTATCGTCTTACCTAATCCAGGCTCATCACATAATAACCCCCCCTTAATTGGAAAGTTCCCCTTTTCCATCTCCAACATCCAATTAACTCCCTTCGACTGATAGGGTTCATATAATTCAAACCCCTTCTTTTTCATTGTCGTTTTTGCTACATTTAAAGCGGTGATTACTTCCTCTGAACCATACGGAACGTGCGCAATCTTGTCGTCTTCTGATGGGACTGGACGACGACGTCTATTCAATTTAACCATTTATGTGGATAATGTTGGATATTTTATTTTCTAAAAAAAAAATTAGCGATAATTATAATCAAAATTTTTGAGAAAATCTAATTAACATATCGCTGGTATATTTGTTCGAGACTTGTGGTCTTCTATATACCACCAATTACAACACATCTACTCTATTTTATTGACTTTTCGATTGCGTAGATTATATTGATTATCATACACCCCTGTCGATAATGGTTCATCATCACCTTTTGACCGATTATCACACTTACCAACTGACAATGGTCCAACATCACCATCCCCTTCATAATATTCTGGTTTCCCACGAATACCTTGACATAATTCCAAATATTCTTCATCCATTGAATTATTTTTTGTTTCTCCCCCCAATTGGGTAATATTCGGAAAGGTTTCTTCATCATCTACTAAAGTAGTTTGTGTCCCACCTTTTGATTCCTTCATTTGAATATCGCCATTTCTTACATCTCCATTACCATCAGGCCATTTTGTTTTACGGAGGTTACTTCTATCAACCTTATTGTTTTTTTTAGCAGTCTCCTTTAATTCTTCTTCACCGGTCGAATCCGTATAATTACACCACAACCACATCGCCACGAATCCAATAAATAATATCATTCCCATATAACCACCTCGGAGACGCAAGACTAAATGTAAAGTGGCTTCCTTTTGGATATTGTAGTCACTCAAGGTGCGACCATCTTCCAATTGTTTACCGGCGAAAATTAATCGTTGCTGGTCCGGTGGAATCCCTTCTTTATCTTGGATTTTAGCCTTCACGTTATCAATAGTATCACTGGGTTCAACATCCAGAGTAATCGTTTTTCCAGTAAGAGTTTTCACAAAAATTTGCATAGTTTATTATATTTTATTTGAAAAATTTTTATTTATTTTTTTGTTCAAATTTTTTTTCAATATGGTATACTAAAATTTGAGGATATGTCCATTCGTAAAAATTATAGTTTTACTTGAAAACAATGGGAGCCCCTGAACCTGCCCGAATAATTACACGGATCGTTGATTCGTGTTCTAATTTAGACGCATTTATCGTATTTTTAGAACTGAGTAATTTACCACCATATATTAAGTAAAATACTTCAATTGGTAACGAGTATTTATTACTTATTACCAATAATAAGGTACGTATTGTATCGCTTTCTCTAAACCCGTATAGTATACTGGTCTTTTGTTCATATTTTACAAAAAAAAGCATTTATTAATAATAGTGTCGAAAAGAATTCAAATTTATTGGTTATTAAATAATTGGTACTAAATATTACATATAATGAATACAATACTTAGATTTACATCTTTACCAAAGTATAATTTGTAGTCTCAAAATGGTACAATAAACAGGGACTCACGTCAAGGTTATGGGTTACATTATTTGATTTATATATTATTCCCACTTAATAATAAGTAGTTATAAAAAAATGAAAACTTTTTTCTCCTTTCCAAGATTGATATTATTCTTGAATTGGAGTTTCGTTAATCATATTTGTAAGATATTTCCAATGTTCTGTGAGAATACAAGTAAAAAAAATTTTAATTTCTTAATGTAACTATTTCGTACTAGGTATTTTTAATTCAATAAAGGCTCCTTTTTTTCTCTTAATAGGTCTGCGATGTAAATGTATGGTGGGGAGTATTTTACAATTTAATATAGGATATTTTTGATACAGTTTGAAGATGGCTAATTCCTTTTTTTTGGCCTCGATCAGAATATCTATATTAATACCATATTTTTTGGGAATTTCTAAA
>MDTF01008934.1_pt1 | contig 11587 bp, 11 predicted proteins | sample 811191 | NCBI WGS metagenome assembly MDTF01 (sample SAMN05326649, study PRJNA326480) | marine metagenome | isolation source: seawater | place: Southern Ocean | collected 2011
AAAAGAGGATCAAAATAAAAATTTATTTAAAGATTATAAAAATAATTTTAAGTTAGATTAAATTATGAAAATAGTAATTTTATGTGGTGGCAAAGGAACTCGACTAGCCGAGGAAACCAAAGTAAAACCTAAACCAATGGTAAAAATTGGAAATTTACCAATTATAGTGCATATAATGGAAATCTTCAAAAAACAGGGTTTTGATGATTTTATTTTAGCACTAGGTTACAAAGGTGAACTAATCAAAAAATATTTTAAAAATAAAAATTATAAAGTTAAACTTGTAAACACAGGGAAAGAAACTTTAACAGGTGGAAGACTTTTAAGGTTAAAAAAGATTCTAAAGAATGAAAAATTTTTTCTTACTTATGGTGATGGTGTAGCTGATATTGATTTAAAAAAATTATTAAAATTTCATAATAAGCATAAAAAAAGAGCAACAGTTACTGCTGTAAGACCACCCGCAAGATTTGGTGAAATATATATTAGAAATTCTAAAGTTAACAAATTTCAAGAAAAGCCGCAAACCAGCAGTGGCTGGATAAATGGTGGTTTTTTTATTTTTGAAAAAGAAATATTTAATTACCTTAAAAACTCTAAAACAGTACTTGAGAGAGAACCATTAGAAATGTTATGTAAAAAGGGAGAATTAATGGCATTTAAATCCTTAAAATTTTGGCAATGTATGGACACATTGAGAGATAAAGAATTATTAAATAAAATATGGAATAGTAAAGAAGTACCATGGAAAATAAATTAGATTTTTTATTTGCAAACAAGTTTAAAAATAAAAGAATATTAATAACTGGACACACAGGTTTTAAAGGAGCGTGGCTTACATATTGGTTAAGTAATTTAGGAGCTAATATCCTAGGTATTGCTCGTAAGCCACACACAAACCCCAGTATGTTTGATGTTTTAAAGTTGAACAGAAAAGTTACTAATAAATATTTGGATATTAAAGACTTTAAAAAATTAAAAAAGATTTTTTTAGATTTTAAACCAGATCTAGTATTTCATCTTGCGGCTCAAGCTATAGTTAAAAAATCATATGTAGACCCAATAGAAACATTTCAATCAAACTCAATTGGTACATTGAATATTTTAGAATGCTCAAAAAAATGCAAAAGTACAAAGGGTATTATTATCATTACTAGTGATAAAGCTTATTTAAATGATGAAAGGGAAAAAGGATATATTGAAAAGGATAAATTAGAGGGCAAAGACCCATATAGTTGCTCAAAAAGCGTAGCAGAATTAATTTGCAAATCTTATTACAATAGTTTTTTTAAAGAATCTAATAAAACGATAATTACTTTTCGGGCTGGGAATGTTATTGGTGGGGGTGATTGGTCTGAAAATAGAATAGTTCCAGATATATTTAGAAATTGGTCAAAAAATAAAAAATTAATAGTTAGAGACCCAAACGCTACGAGACCTTGGCAACATGTTTTGGAGCCATTGAGTGTTTATTTATATGCAGGGTATTTATCATTAAAAAAGAATAACTTAAATGGACAATCATTTAATATTGGTCCAAATTCAAAAAAAAGTGAAAAAGTCATATCTCTAATTAATTTATTTAAAACTTATTGGGAGTTAACCGAACCAGAAGTATTAATTAAAAAATCTAAAAAACATCATGAGGCAAAACTACTTAGTTTAAATTGCACAAAAATAAGAAAAGTTTTAAAATGGAAACAAAGTTTAAGTTTTAAAGAAACGATAAAATTTACATCAACATGGTACTCAAATTTTTATCAAAAAAAAAACATGGAAGAAATTACAAAAAAGCAGATTAACTTATATTCAAAATTAGTAAGAAAAAAATGGTTAAAAAAATTCTAGATAAAATAGACAATTATAAGCCTTTAATTCTTAAGAATAAAAAAGGAGATGTTCTCAGAATGATCAAAAAAAAGGATAAACTCTTTTTTAATATTGCTGAAGTATATTTTTCAGAAATAAAATCAAATAAAATCAAAGCTTGGAAAAAACACAAATATAAAATGCAATTAATTACCGTACCAGTGGGACTTGTAAAAATAGTTATGTATGATGAAAAAAAATATAAAAACAAGATATCCGAGGTAATATTAGGAAGAAAACAACACACGATCTTAAAAATTCCTCCAAAAGTATGGTATGGTTTTAAATCTCTTAGTAAAAAATTGTCATTAATCGTTAATTGTACAAATAAAATTCATAGCGATAAAGATTCGTCATCATTAAAATTTGATAGTAAGGCAATTCCTTATAAGTGGTAAGCACATAAGGTATAATCAAATATATATGAAATTTTTAATAGTAGGAAAAAATAGTTTTTTAGGTGGAAGACTCAACAAATACTTAAGTAATAAAAATGATATTGATCTAAAAAGTTATAACCTAATTAAAAAGAAAAATTACGATGTTCTGATACATTTGTCTGGCCCTAATGCAGAAGAGTGTAATAGAACAAAAGAGCAAAGTATTAAACTTCGAAAAAAAATTACAACTCAATTACTAAAATATTCAAAAAAAAATAATATCAGATATTTTTTTTATATTTCAACTACAAGAGTCTATTTTAAACAAAAGTTTGTTAATGAAAAGTCTAAATTAAATACAGATAGTTTTTATGCAAAATCACATTTAGCTGCTGAAAAAGAAATAAATAAATTTAAATCTAAAAATCCAAACATAAATTATAAGATTTTGAGACTTTCAAATTGCTTTGGTTACCCTTCAAAAAGTAACTTAAAACATTGGAAGATGATTATTAACAATATTTGTCAAAATATTTTTCGGAAAAATAAGATTATTTTGAAATCGAATATTGATTTTTATCGAGATTACTTATCTACCTTAACTTTTTGTAGAATTATAGAGAAACTTATCGAAAAAAATTCAAAAGAATTAATTTTTAATATAACGTCTGGAAAAAGTATAAAAATTTCAAATATTGCTAAAAAAATTCAAGTTTTATTAGATAAAAAATTTAAAAAAAAGATATTAATACATAGCAAACTAATTAAAAATGAAAAAAAAATAATATTCTCTAATAAAAAAATTTTGAAAAATATTGGCCCTATAAAAAATAATTTTGAAACTGAGCTCTTAGACCTATTAATATATTGTAATAAAAAATTTAAAAAGAATTAACTAATATGAAAATAATTATGTACCATTATATCAGGGACTTTCAAAAAACAAATTATCCCAAAATTAAAGGATTAGATGTCAAAAGTTTTGAAAATCAAATAAAATATTTAACTAGTAAATTTAATATTTTGAATCCGTTTGAAATACGAAAAACTGTTGAAGAAGAAAAATCTTTTTCAAATAAAGATTGTTGGTTAACTTTTGATGATGGTTATATTGATCATTATGAATATGCACTTCCAATACTAAATAAGTATAATATTAAAGGAACTTTTTTTCCTCCTATAATATCAACAATACATAATGATATTTTAGACCCAAGCAAGATTCATTTTATATTAGCTTCAATTAAAGATAACGTAAACATCGTAAACTACATTAAAGATGCATATTTGAAAATATGTAAAGAAAATGATGAAAATAGTTTTCAACTTATTATAAATAGTATCAATACAGACGATCGCTTTGATGACTCAAATACAATCCTAATAAAAAGCTTGTTACAAAAAAGTTTACGAAGAAAAGACAGAAATAAAATAATGAATGATTTATTTAAAGATTATGTAACTGACGATATGATCACGTTTTCAAAAAAACTTTATATGAACATCTCACACATTAAAGAATTACATGAAAATGGGCATGAGATTGGTTTACACGGCTACAATCACAATTGGCTAGGTACTTTATCATCATCAAGTCAAAAAGATGATATTATGGGGGCATTAAATTTTTGGAAAAAAAACAACATTATTAAAGATAAATTCACTATGTGTTACCCCTATGGTGATTATAATTCAGATACATTAAAAATATTGTCAGAAACAGATTGTGTTAGTGCTTTAACTTCAGCATTGGGCCCAGATCCTACAATAGATTACCTGGCTCATGAACTTCCAAGATATGATACAAATGATTTTCCAAAATAATAATAGATTATATAATTATTTTTAATATTAACTATTTTTCGAATATGAAAAAAAAAATTATTATCCTACTTCCTAAATCTGATAATGAAAACTTAGTTAATAATTTTTGTTACAACTTAAGTACAACGAAATTTGATTTAAAGATTTATAAAATTATAGATAATAAAATTAATATTTCTATAAATAGATTATTAATTGAACTCATCTTATTTTTTGAAAAAAAACTAAATAAATCACCACTTCTAAAACTAAATAAAATTAAAATAAATTATATAGATAATTTTAATATGATTTTTAATGGGAAAAATAATTTTTGTGACATTTTCATTAATTTAACTGAAAATAAAATGACAATAAAACAGAGAAAATTGTTAAAAAGTGTGTATTTATCAACAGCATGTTTTAACAAAAATTTTTTTAGTTCGATGGGTATTGGGGCGGTAATGAATAGTGATGATTACACATATTTTTCATCACAAATAATTAAATTAGATGGTTCAAAATGTTACTCTAATAGCTCTATGGCTACTTTAAATAGTTTTTATTTAAATAAAACTGAACTAATCCAGAATAGTTTATTCCAATTATTGAATATTATTGAGAATCTAAACTTAAAAAGATTTATTCTCGATAAAAATAGAAATATTATAGAAAGCAAAATTAATTATATAAAATTAGTTTATTTTATATTTAAAAAAATTATAAACCGATTATATAAAAAAGAATATACATGGTCGATATATTTTAAATTAAATAAAAGTAAAAATTATCTTAAAAATTTTAATTTTAAAAAAATTATAAAAATAACTAATATCCCTGGAAAATATCTTGCGGACCCGTTTCTATTTAAAAATAATGATAGAAATTATTTATTTGCAGAAGAATATGACATGAAAAGTAAAGTAGGATGTATTGTTGCATATCAATTATCACTATACTCTGGCACATATATTAGATTGGGAAAAATTTTGTCAGAAAAATTTCATTTATCCTTTCCGTATATTTTTAGAGATAAAGAAAAGATTTATATGATACCTGAAACCAGTGAAAACAATGACATCAGGTTATATGAGTGTATAAAATTTCCTTATGACTGGAAGTTAAAAAAAATATTAATTAAAAATATAAAGGCAGTAGACACTATTGTTTTTAAAAAAAATAATTTTTGGTGGTTAATTACTGCAACTGCCAACGGTAAATCTAATCAATTTATTAAATTCAATGTATTTTATTCGTATAATGGATTTTTAGGGAATAAATGGATTGAAATGAAGAATTCAAACTCTTATCTTAATGAAGAAAAATCTAGAAACGGAGGATTCATAAAATATAAAGATAGTATTTTTAGAGTAAATCAAAAATCCTCTTTCAATAACTATGGAAATAAAATTCAAATTAACCAGATTGTCAATATAGACACTAATGATTATCGCGAGAAAATAAAAAAAAATATTTCAGTTAAAAATTTAGGTGCATCAAATATACGAGGAATACATCACCTATCGTTTAATGATGATTTTACCGCATTTGACCTTAAATCTTAATTTTTATGAATATTTATGTAAAACAAACTAATGAATTAACCCATTTAGAAATTAACGAAATTATTGATTTGTTAAATAGGAATTTATTTGAAAATAGCAAAAAATTTTCAAAAAATCATTTTTACAAGAAATATCGTAACAATTTTTTAGGATATTCGTTTCATGGGCTTTTAAAAAAAAATAATATAATAATAGGCCTGTATAGTGTGTTACCTGAAAAATTTTATTTTAATTCATTAGTTATCTGTGGAGGACAGTCAGTTGACACATTAATAGATAAAAAATTTAGAGGTAATTTATTTAATTTTCGAAAACTAGCAAATACTGTTTATGATGAAATTAAGAAAAAAAATTTTCAATTTGTATATGGAGTTCCTAATAAAAATATTTACTTAATAAGAAAAAAAATATTAAAATGGCATGATATTACATACACCAATTTATACTTTTTGTTTAGTCATGGATATATTCAAAATTTTTTAATTACTTTAAAAAAATTAACTAATAATTTTTTTAATCATAAATTAGAATTAAATGAGATTGAAACTAGAGAAAATTTTATTAAGTCAGACAAAGATGAATTAGTAAAGATTAAGAATACAGAATTTATTTTTCGCAATATTAAAAATAACAATAAAAATTATGCATATATTTTGAAAGTTTTACCATCGAATAGTCAAAATATTGATGTAGCCTTTAATTATCTAAAAAGTAAGAGATATGATCGTGTAGTGTTTATAACTAATAGAAATTTAAAACTGAATAATGCCTTTAAATTTCCAATGGTTTTTAACAAAAGAAAAATTCTTATATGTGGAAAAATATTAGACGATACAAATGAAAAATTAATTTACAATAATCTAAAAGCAATTAAATTTGATTTAATAAATTTAGATATAATTAATCCAAATTGAAATAATGAAAAAAAATTTAGTCAGTATAATAATGAGTTGCTATAATGGTGAAAAATATCTTAATGAGGCAATTGAAAGTGTTATCAATCAATCATATGCTAATTGGGAATTAATCTTTTGGGATAATTTTTCTAGTGATAACAGTGCTAAAATTACTAAAAAATTTAATGATAATAGAATTAAGTATTTTAGAAGCACAAAAAAAACAAATTTAGCAATTGCCAGAAATAATGCCATAAAAAAGTCAAATGGTGAATTTATCTGCTTTTTAGATACTGATGATTTCTGGTTAAGAAATAAATTAAAAGAACAGATAAATATATTAAAAAAAAATAGTTTAATTTCGGTTACATTTTGTAATTATTTTATCCAGGATGAAAGATCCAATATATTAAAAAAATATATTAAATTTCAGTCTGTTGATTTATCAAAAATAAAAGGTTTAATTTTTTACCAATTATTAGATGGATATGTTGAAGGAAATCCCTTAATAGGTCCTCTTTCAGTTATGATAAGAAAAAAAATTTTAGATAAAAAAATTTTTGATGTAAAATTACATGTTTTTGCAGATTTTGATTTATTCTTAAAATTGTCAGAGAATAATAATTTTCAGGGAACGAATAATACTTTAGCAGTTTATAGGTTACATCAAACAAATGAGAGCTTTAGATCATTAGAGAATTATAATGCCGAATATTATCTTTGGTTTAATAAAATTAAAAATAACCCAATTTATAATAATTATTATAACTATCAAAATATATTAGATCAAATTTATTTTCAAAAATTTATTATTTATAGCATTGCTGGTAAATTTTATAAAATGTATAAAATTTTTCCTAATATTAAAAATTATAAAAAAAAAATCAAACTCCTTATAATTGCATTATTGCCCAGTTTCTTTATAAAAACTTTATATAGAAGGTAAAAAGTAATATTCATGTTTTTTTGAGAATGTAGTTTAAATTGCTTAAAATGTTATTGTGTATTTGAGGTTTTTTTTAATTAATCATAATCATTAAAGTATTATTGTAGCAATTAGCTTGCAAAATTACCTATACCTTTTATTAATTCTTTTTTTACCAACTTAAAATATATAATTAAATATATGATAGCCATAATAATTGGAACTAGACCTGAGTTTATAAAAATTTTACCACTTGTTAAACAACTTAAAAAAAAAAAAATTAAATTTAGATTAATTCATACTGGCCAACATTATTCTAAAAATTTAAGTGATATTTTTCTCAAAGAATTTAAAAATATAAAGATAGACTTTAATCTAAAAGTAGGCTCGCATACACAGTCAAAACAAACAGCACTAATGATGGAAGGCCTAGAGAAAATATTGGTAAATAATGTTTACACACATGCAATTGTTTATGGAGATACTAACACTGCACTCTCTGGAGCTTTGGTGGCTTCAAAACTTTCACATATTAAATTAATTCATATTGAAGCAGGCCTCAGGAGTTTTGAAGTTAATATGCCGGAAGAGACAAATAGAGTAATAATAGATCACATATCTGATTATTTATTTGCTCCTACTAAGATCTCTAAAAATTTCTTGATTAAAGAGAATATTAGCAAAAATAAAATTTTTCTTACAGGAAATATAATTAAAGACTCGATAGACACTTGTCGTAATTTAATAAAAAAAAATAATTTATTAAAAATATTAGATATTAAGAAAAAAAACTATTTTGTTGTTACTATCCATAGACAAGAAAATATTGAAAATCAAAAAAGACTTAGTGAGATTATAAAATCTTTAAATATAATTTGTGAAAAATATAAAAAAAGTATTATTTTTTCAGTACATCCTAAAACAAAGAAAAAAATCAAGGAACTAAATTTAAGTATAAATAAAAAAATAAATTTTATAGATCCAGTCAACTATAAAGATTTTTTGTATTTATTAAAAAATTCATTTTTTGTAATATCCGATTCAGGTGGAATCCAAGAAGAATGCTGTTTACTTAAGATAAAATTAATCACATTAAGAACCTCGACCGAAAGACAAGAAACGATTTCAATTGGGTGCAATATACTTTCTAATGTTGAAGATAATAAGATGCTTAAAAAAATTGATTATATGGTCAAGAAAAAACCCAAATGGACAAATCCTTATGGCGCAGGAAAAATTTCAAAAAATATGTATAATATTATAAAAACTTTAATTTAATAATTATGATAAAAAGTATAATTGTCCCAGTTTTTAATGAAGCAAATAATATATTGGTCCTATTAAAAAAAATTGAGTTAAATATTACTCCCTTTGATCAAATTATAATTATAGATGATGGAAGTACAGATGGTACTTATGATGAGATTAAAAATGTTAGTCATACAATTATAAAACATGAAAGCAATCTAGGAAAAGGTCGAGCTATAATCAATGGAATTAAAGCCGCAAAAGGTGATCTTATAATTCTAATCGATGGTGATGGACAAGACGATCCCAGTGAAATAACAAAACTTATAAATGGAATTAATCAAGGATATGATTTTGTAATAGGCTCTAGGTTTGTTGAGGATGAGCATAAAAAGATAAAAAGATTTACAAAAACTGCACTCTCTACAATTAATTGGTTTGGAAATAAATCACTAACAATGATGATAAATCTACTGTTTAATCTTAATATTAAGGACTCACAGTCTGGTTTTAAATGTATCAAGACTAGCGAGATTAAAAAATTGAATCTAGTTTCACCTAGATATGAAATTGAAACAGAAATAATTATAAAATCAAAAAGAAATGGATTAAAAATACTTGAGGTTCCAGTTCATAGATATGAAAGAAAGCATGGAATTTCAAATTTATTTGATATACCATTTGGTAGAGTGATTTTTTTACTCAAAGTCTTAAAAGTTATGATTTATGGATTTTTCTTTTGGACAAAAAATAATTAAAATTAAATCGAAAAAATAATGACAAACAAATTTTGGAAAAATAAGAAAGTATTAATCACTGGTTCAGATGGTTTTATTGGCTCACACCTTACCGAAAAATTAATTGATCTTGGTGCAAAAGTGACCTCTGTTGTTCGTGGCACTTCTGTAAACGGTACTCATAGGTATACTTTTAAGAATTTAGATGAGAAATACGTAAAAAAAATTAAAAAAATCATTGCATGTGATTTTTCATCAACTGATATCATTCAGCAAATAGTAAAGCAAAATCCACAATATATATTTCATTTAGGAGCTTCAGCTTATGTTCCTTATTCTTTTAAATATCCACTAGAGGTTAATCAAGCAAATGTAATAGGAACTTTAAATATATTAGAAGCATCAAGACAATTAAAAAATCTAGAGAGAGTAATTTGCACCTCATCAAGTGAAGTTTATGGAACAGCTTTAAAAAGTAAAATTGATGAGAATCATCCACTTAATCCAACCTCACCTTATGCAGCCTCAAAAGTTGCAGCAGATAGATATTGCTACTCGTATATAAATACGTTTTCGCTACCAATAACTGTTGTAAGACCTTTTAACACATATGGACCTAGGCATACCTATGACGTGGTTCCAAAATTTATTAAAATGGCATTATCTAATGAAGACATAACGATACATGGAAATGGAAAACAATCAAGAGACTTAACTTATGTGAGTGACGCTGTTGATGCATTTATTGCAATTAGTCAAAGTAAAAAAGCAAATCAAAAAGTGATAAACTTTGGAACCGGTAAAGACTACGATATTAATTTTTTGGCAAAACATATTAAAAAAATATCTAATAGTAAATCTAAAATTATTCACATTGAAGATAGATTAGCTGAAGTTCAGAGATTAACTTGTGACCCATCTTATTGTAAAAAAATTACAAATTGGAATCATAAAGTTGATATTCTAAAGGGTTTAAAATTAAATATAGAATGGGCTAAAGAGAATTGGAATCATTAAAAGATATTAAAGTAGATAAGATTATCAAACAGGGATCTTCTTGGCTTTTAAAATCTGGAATTCAGAATAAAGGAAAAAAAAATTTAGGAGCTTTTAGCGCTTGGTACGGCACTAAAAATAAAAAATATTCATATTTATATTCTGAAATTAGTGGGTACTTAATTACACACATGTGTTTTATGTACGAATATACTAATAAAAAAATTTACCTGACTAGTGCAATAAACTCAGCAGATTGGTTAATAAAATGTGCTCAAGATACAACGGGAGGTTTTAAGTGTTTATTTTTATTAGATAAAAAAATTAAACTAGATTTTAAAAGTGAACAAATTTACTCGTTTGACAATGGTGTTATAATTAATGGGCTAGTTAATCTCTATAAAATTACCAAGAATAAAAAATACCTTAATTCGGCAACAAAATGTGGAAATTGGATAGTAAATAAAGCACAAAAAAAAAATGGTGAAATAAAGCCAATTTATGATTTAAGCAAAAATTCTTTTGTTGAAGATAAAAAAAAATGGTCATGGATTTCTGGTAGTTATCACACCAAAATATCAATTGGTTTATTAAACTTATATAGCGTAAATAAAAAAAAAATTTTCTTAATTTCATCAAAAAAAATATTTAACACATCTTTAAAAAAACAAATTAAATCTGGAGAGTTTTTATCAACTAAAATTTCTACAAATTTACATCCACATTGTTATTCAGCAGAAGGTCTTTGGGTAGGGTCAAAATTTTTGAAAAATAAAAACTATTTAAAAGCTGTAATAAAATCCACTAAATGGATATTTAAAAATCAAGATTTAGATGGGCTTGTACCCAGACTTAGAGTCGGAAAAAAATATATTTATTCTGAGCGCGTAGATGCTTTAGCGCAATCTGTGAGATTGGTGTTACTACTTTTAAAAGATAATAAAATTGATAAAAATAAATTTGATCCTCAAATTAAAAAGGTTATTAAAATTATTGTTAAATACCAATCACAGAGTAAAAGACTTAAGGAGCAAGGTGGATTTTATTGGGGAAAAACAAGCAAAGGAAAAACATCTATGGATTTGAATTGTTGGGTTACTTCCTTCGTTATTCAGACATTAATTTTATTCAAATATTATCAAGCGAATAAGAAATTTAAATTTAAAAA
>MDTF01005856.1_pt1 | contig 11584 bp, 17 predicted proteins | sample 811191 | NCBI WGS metagenome assembly MDTF01 (sample SAMN05326649, study PRJNA326480) | marine metagenome | isolation source: seawater | place: Southern Ocean | collected 2011
AATAATAATTGGATTTTTTATTTTTAATTTTATAGGTATTTCTTTTATTTTTTTTATGAATAATCTTTTAAATGCTTCTGTGAATTCTACACTTTCAAATGGTTTTTCAGGCAAAGGGGTATCTTTTTTTGATATTTTCCACCAAGATATAACTGCATAATATCGAAAGAAAACGAAATAACTCCCATCAATGATTATAACATTTTTTTTGGTTTCATTTTTGGTTTCATTTTTGGTTTCATTTTTGGTTTCCATTTTTGATATAATATTAAAAATAATATTAAAAATAATATTAAAAATAATATTCAATTTTAATATAAATGAGTCATGGTACACCTTATAAAAAATCAACTGCTAAAATGCGATGGAAATGGAAAAAAAAGAGGGTGCGTCGGTTACAAAGAAGAAGAAGAAAAATGAGAGCGCGCGCAAAATAATTTTCATAATAATATTAGGATATATCACATGAATGTAGAATATATAAAAAATTCTTTTAATAATTCTTTTAATAATTCTATTAAAAAAGTTGGTGACTTTTTAGATAAAGATGAAATAAAATTTAATTTTAAAAAAAAAATATCTTTCGAAGAGCGATGTAAACAATCCAAAGCAATTATTGAAAAATACCCAAATAGACTACCAGTCATATGCAATGTTTCCAATAAATTGCCTGATTTAGATAGACATAAATATTTAATACCAACCGATATCAAAAGTTCTACGTTTTTTTATATTATAAGAAAACGTTTGAATATAAACGAAAAAAAAATCAATGTATTTTTTTGTTAATAGTAAAGCTTTAATTGGAAATGTTTTTATGGAGGAAGTATACCGTAAATACAAAGATGCTGATGGGTTTTTATATATTTATGTCTGTGCGGAAAATACCTTTGGATAAATTATTTTCTATATAATTAATATAAATGATTTCAAATATAATAAACATACAAAAAATACGAAAATCCTATGGTACTGCTGGTCCTACATCTGATAATTCAAGTCGCGTAGCATTATTAAAAAAAGTACAAGTCAAAACCAGGGCTGGTAAAAGAGCACAATTATGGGGGTTAAATAATATAAAAGGTAACATAAGTGGGACGGGTGGTGATGCGGGACAAAAAATATATTTCAGCGCCGTATTTCCAAGATTTTCGTTTTAATTTAATATCTAAATAAATATTATAATGTTTCAAAAGTTATTAGTAGAATTTTTAGGAACTATTTTCTTTTTATATGTAATTATAGCTATAGGGAATCCTTTAGCAATCGGTTTGGCTTTAGCCATAGCTATAATGGTAGGTGGTAAAATATCAGGCGGTCATTTTAACCCAGCTGTAAGTATTATGATGGTGGCTGCGAAAAAAATGCGAATGAACGACGCTGCACCTTATATTTTAGCCCAAGTCGCTGGAGGTTTAGTAGCATTGGAACTTCACAAACGTGTATAAAATATTTTTAAATTAATTTTTTTTAATTTTTTTTAATTTTTATTAATTTTTAATATATAATTTATTATTTTTAATAAATTAAATATATATACATAATGGCAAAAAGAACAAAAAAAAAAGTTTTAAAAAGACGCAAAATAAACAAAAGTAAAAAAGTAAAAACAAAAAAGAAAAAAAAGAAAAGAATGAAAGGTGGTGGATGGACTGATAATGTATTGAATGTATTTAAATGGAAAACAAAAGAAGATGTGTATAAAGTTGAAAATACTGAAACGGTAAAGGAAGTGAATAAAGACACGAATAATGACACGAATAATGAAAATTGCCCAAAAAAAATCGGGGTATTAGAACAAATTAGTGGATTTGGTGAAGACCTAAAAAAATCATCATTAAAATCATTAGCCAATGCTAATAATAAAATAAAAAAAACAGCCAAACAACAGGTTTCAAGAACATTTAATAATCTTATGGATGCAATGGTGGATAAAAGTGAAAGGGATAACGTTTGTCCTTGTTGTAAAAGACCATATACCGATAAAGAAACAATACCGGTGAAACAAGCGAAAGTTGATGAAAAGGCGGGTGTAAATGCCGGTGAAAAAGCCGGTGTAAATGCCGGTGTAAATGCAGGTGAAAAAGCCGGTGAAAAAGCCGGTGAAAAAGCCGGTGTAAATGCAGGTGAAAAAGCCGGTGTAAATGCAGGTGTAAATGCAGGTGTAAATGCTGGTGACAAAGCCGGTGTAAATGCATTAGATACATCGGGTTATGATGTGGAAAATGCAAATGTGGGTAATTTATAAAATTAAAGATGCTGCTAATGATGCATTATAATGGATTAAAAATAATATTTTAAAATAATTTAATAAAATATTATATGATTAAGTTGTTTATTATTTCAATATTAATAATAAATTCGATATTTTGGGGTTTTTACCCTGTTAGTGAGATTTCACCACATCAAAAAATTATTAATTATTTAGGATTAGATTTTGAAACAAATATATACATTCATGTTCTTTTAGGTGTATTGTTTTATCTGTCTTCAATTATTCTATCACATACAATTTATTAATTCTACAATTTATTAATTCTACAATTTATTAAAGTTCTTTTCTCAAAACTTTAAAAAGTAAATAAGTTAATAATAAACCAAATGAAAAATTGTATATTTTGGCGATTGGTTTATTTTTTACATTAATAATTGATTTTTTAACTTCAGATTTTTTCATTTTAAATAAATTAGTAAAACCATCAGTGGGGACTTCGGGGATTTCCACCCAAGTACAACTGACCTGCTTGAAAATATTCGATTGATCCACAGGGTGTTTATAATTACCACCAGGCATGACCATACTTGGTATTGGAACCCCATTTATAGAAGCGGGACCTAGCTTCCCAGGTTTAAATGTACATGAGTTTAAATCTTTTAAGTCATCAATTGAAACCCAAGCTTCTTCATAAGCAATGTCATGTTTCGTTGCGTCAGGGTTTTTATTATTAAATTTAATTGTTTGAAATTTTAATTTATAACATTTTGGTATGGCATCTGCGGTCATTGCAGTAAATATTTTAGTTGGATTCATCTTAAAAATATTATCCATTAAACCTGGAATAAACCCTTTCATTGCTGACAGATTACCCATATCAGGTATATTTCCAGTCGGTATATGGTCTATCAATACATGGCGGTCAACTGTAATAGGTTTTCCGTCTGCTAAAGGTTCAAATTTGTCGTCAATATAATTTCCATCTCGGCCCACTGGGTTGCAATCCCCCATTGTTTTTATAAAAATTCTATCACCAATAGGCTGCTTCTCTCCTAAATTATCTTGTTCGTTATCTATTTTTTTATTTGCTCGCCCGCTTCCAAAGGTTAATAATTTACCGTAATTAATTAAACCATTAAGATTTCTACCTATTGAATCGATGTCTCCACCAACTGACATTTCCATTTCTTCAGGCATTGAAATATTTTGATGATATGGGTAATTTGGACCAATATATTCATCCATTATTTTATATATTAATAATATAATAAATATTAATAATAAAAAAACATAATATATTAAGAAATATGGCTATGAATTTAAAAATTAATAATCATTTAGAATATGAAAAATCTTTAAAATTAAATAAAATTTTTAAAGAAGATATGCAAAAAATTATATCTGATATATCCGTTGAAGATAATGTTGAAAATAAGGTCGAACATGGCATTGAAAATGATATTGACATTTGTAGAATTTGTTTTTGCGAAAACGACGATGAAGATAATAGTTTAATATCACCGTGTTTATGCAAAGGAACACAAAAATATATTCACGTTAATTGTTTAAATGAATGGCGTAATGTTAATATAAATAATCCAGAAAAGAGGGATAACTGTGAAATTTGCAAATTTAATTTCATAATACATCGTGGTCTAGACCTATCATACTATAAAGTAAAAAATTGGTTTTATTTGATAGTTTATAGGTATATGTTTATCACTTGGTTAAGTTTTGCATATGGTGCAATTGATTATTCCTATGATTTCTTTACAATAAAGGTATTAAATTTTAATGTATTTGAAAAATGCCAAATATTAAAATTTTTTAAAAATATGAAAAAAAGTTTGGATAATGGTGACAATTTTATAAATATTATTTTATATTTTTTATTTATATTTTCATTTTTACATTTTATAGTATATTTATTTTTAGTATTAAAAATATTATTTAAAAGAAAAAATATACAAAACATAGAATATAATATAAAAGTCTATAAACCAACGTTAATATTAAAAATTCAACAATCGTCATTTTTATTTTTTTATTATTTTGGATTAATGATAGATGATTTTAATTTTTTTATATGTATATTACCCTTAATTTTTCTTATGAATATGATTTATTATGATATATATATTAAAAAAACAAATATAATTCTTGATAATTTAATAAGTGAAGAAACTATTTTATCATTTGAAGAAAACCCATTATTGGATATTCAAATTGTTGAATAATTATGCTTTTTTATAAATCATTCCTAAACGCGGGTGTTTAGTACCTTTATATGTATTACCATTGTATACAAATGATGGTTCACCGGCTTTTTTAGCGGCGAGCATCATTTGAAAATATTTATTGATTTTTCTTTTCTTCTTCGTTTTCCCTTGTGTACTTTTCCCTTTTGTACTTTTTTTTGTTTTAGCTGATGTACCTTTTGTTTCCAATGTTACAGTATCGTCTTTCATTAAAGAAGCAATGTCCTTTTCAAGTTTGGCAACACGTTTTTCTAAATCGCTTATTTTTGTCATTATATATATACAATACGATAAAAAAAATATGATATTAAAATATGGATGTATATATAATGAAAATATATGCGATTTTGGGTTATAAATTACATAATAATATTCATCCAATATTAAAAAAAAGATTGGATAAATTTATTAAATTATATAAAAATGGTGATAAAGTAATACTTTGTGGTGGGAATTCGGAATCAAACGTGATGTCAAATTATATCCAAACCAAAATAAAAATTTTAAAAAAAAATATAATTCTTGAAAAAAAATCAACTGATACAATAGAAAATATAAAATTCTTATTAAAAATTTTAAAAAAAAAAAAATTTAAAAAAGTTTATTTAATAACTTCTTCTTGGCATATGAAAAGAGTTAAATATATTGTGAAACTTTATAATAAAAAAAAAATATTTATATTTCAAAGTTCACGTATTTTAAACCCACCAAATAAAGATGAACAAATCTTAATAAAAGAAGAAAAAAATAAATTAAAAATAATTTCCATAAAAACAACATAATGGATAAAAAAATTATAAATAAAATAATTACTAATTGCTTCTCTGTCATTTTTATTACCAATATGTAAAGTTTTATTATATCCATCTAAAATAAATTTTTCTATTTTAAATTTGTCTGGTGGAAACAATATTTCACATAAGGTTGGTGTCATTGAAATATCATAAAATTCACCTCTACCAACGGTAATATCATATTTTTCCAATACTTCGTTTTTTAAAAAAAACCCACCATCGAATGCTATTTTTCTATCGAACTTATTCTGATATTTACAGTAAAATGGTACATGTAAACTGGCATGTATACATTTTTTAAGATGTTCATTGTTTTCCCATTTCTTGTAAATATCATGGTCATTGAATAACCTTGAAATACCAACTTCAAGATTATTTTTTTCAGCTATTTTATATGCATTTTTGTCAATAATAATTTTGTTTAATAAAAGTTCGTGATATTCGCTATTTTTCAAAAAATTAAATACACCGTCATTTACTGCATTTGAAGAAAATTCATAAAATATGTCTTTTATTTCTTCAGATGTATAACCTAATGTTAACCCTAAAGCAAAATAAGCACCTATTGAATCGCCACCAAATCTAAATTTTTTGTTTAACTCTTTGCCATATTTTTCTTCCAATGCTTTTATAACACCTATAAAAAAAGCGCAGGACCAAGCACCACCTCCAAAATATATTGATTTCATATATTAAAATATTTAAATACTATTTAAATAATATTTAAATAATATTTAAAAATAATATTTTAAAATAATATTTTAAAATAATATTTTATAAATTATATATGACATGTTTTTGGGATGGTATAATGAAATCTTTAAATAAAAACGATTTTGATTTGATAAATGAAACAAAAAATAATAATATTGAATTCATAAAGATGTTAAAAAGAAGAAAAACAAAAATGACAAATGTTTTATGGGAAAATCAAAAATTATCTGAAAATGAAATGAAAGAACATATATTGGCAATCGAAGAATATGATTTACATGGGATTCCGGGTGGACATTTAACATCAAGTTGCGATTCCTTTTTACTGCTTATTTGCGAATTGTTTTTAGTAAATATAGAACATATGTACATGATAAATACAATTAAATATACCAATACAAAAGAAGTAAGGAAAACAATATTTTATAGTTCAAACAATAAACATTTTGTTTTCCAGGGTAAAAAATAAATTGAAAAATAAATTTAAAAGGAATATTTTTATAGATATAAAAAAAAATGGATGTTATGAAATATAGAAAATTATATTTGCAGCATAATTGGTCTGTAAATACTTTTATTATGGTAAGAAAAAAGTTACCATGGTGGAATTTTCGCGAAAATATGTCAAAAAACCATGGAGATGTTTTATCTGGTAAATGTTTTTGGATAAATAATAAAGAGCTTTGTATGGGTTATGAAATGATAACGAATGAAACAATTTTTAGACCAATATTTTCACACAAACGTCAAAGATTATTGGATAAGGTGCATTTAAATATAATTAACCCTATAAAATTTTGGAATAAAATAAAATCAAGGTTTTTCACAACTCTTTCTGAAAAAAAAAACATACCACTCGAATGCATCATGCATATAATACCATATATCTATTAATATTACTTGAATTTGATGTGATTTTTAAATTGATATTTTTTTTATAAGTTGATGTTATTTTTAAAAAAATGGTACCTTATGAATATGAAAAGTATAAAACAACTAAAGAAAATCTAACAAAAACACTAGAAGAATATGGAGTAGCTATAATTCCTTCTGTTTTAAACGACAATGAATGTGACAATATTGTTTCAGGTACATGGGATTTTTTTGAGCATATCACCCAGAATTGGGAAACACCCATGATGAGAAACAAAGTAGAAACCTGGAAAGAAATTTATGAATTGTTCCCAATGCATTCGATGTTATTTCAACATTGGAAAATTGGTCAATCGCAAGTTTGTTGGGATGTTCGACAAAATCCAAAAATAGTTGATATTTATGCACATTTATGGAAATGCAAAAATGAAGAACTTCTGGTATCATTTGATGGTTTGAGTTTTAATATGCCGCCTGAAAATACAAACCGTGGTTGGTTTAGAAAAACATGGATGCATTCTGACCAAAGTTTTAAAAGAAATGGGTTTGAATGTATGCAAAGTTGGGTTACTGGGTTAGATGTTGAAGAACACGATGCAACTCTTTCAATTTTAGAAGGAAGTCAAAAATATCATAAAGAATTTCAAGATAAATTCAAAATAAATCAGAGTGGTGATTGGTATAAATTAAAAGAAGAAGAAGAAGAATTTTATATCAATAAAGGTTGTGTACGGAAAAATATCATGTGTCCGAAGGGTAGTTTGGTGTGTTGGGATAGCAGAACTATTCATTGTGGTGTTGAAGCAAGGAAACCTTTGAACACTGGTAGGTCAAACCCTAAATTCAGGTCGATAGTTTATACTTGCTATAAACCAAGGCTTTTTGCAAATGAAAAGGCTATATTAAAAAAACAAAAAGCTTTTAATGAAATGAGAATGACATCGCATTGGCCTTGTAAAGTAAAGTTATTTCCAAAAACCCCGCGGACTTGGGGTAAAAATTTACCGGAAATAAATGAAATAAAAGCACCTGTTTTAACTGAATTGGGGCAAAAGTTAGCGGGTTTCTAATGTTATTTAATGGAAATGTTATTTAATGGAAATGTTATTTAATGGAAATGTTATTTAATAAACTGTATTAAATAAAGTGTGATATATGAAACTATAAATGAAATTAGTATATTTCAATTTACATGGACTAGCAGAGACATCAAGATTAATTTTAGCTGCAGCAGGTGTAGAATATGAGGATTTTAGATATCCTTTCGAGGTTATTGATATGCCAACCTATAATTTTGTTAAAGCTGATTTTGATAAAGATAAAAACAATGGGTTTTTAAAAAAATCGATGGGAAAGGTGCCTTTTTTATTAGTAAATGGTAAGACAATTAGTCAATCTAAAGCAATTGAAAGATATTTGGCTACGAAATTTGATATGATGGGCGTCGATGAAGAACGTGGTTTAATTGATAGTTATTGTGAATATATACGTGACTTTAAAGCTGTTTATCAAAAAAGTAAAAGCGATAAAAAGGAGGAATGGTTTTCAAAGACATTACCTTCAAAATTATTGGAATTTGAAAATCTTCTAAATGAAAATAATTATGATATCGAGCAAGATTTGAATTTGGCAGAAATTACAATATATTCATTTTTATGCGAATATTTTGATAATAAAACCGATGTATTAAATGCATATAAAGATTGTAAATTATTGACAACAATCGTCAAAAAGGTTGGTGAAAATAAAAGAATTAAGAGTTGGATTAACAAGAGACCAAAAACGGATTTTTAACCTTTTTTTATACCAGTGGCTTCTGCTTTCTTATCTGCTTTTTTTAGTGTGTCTTCAACTTTTGTCTTTTCATCAGCCATCAACTTATTTGAGGTTGTCATTTCTTTCTTTATACTCTGCATTTCAGCGATTAAATTTTGTTGTTTTGTTTTAATAGTATTTACATCGGATTGTTGGTTGTAAATCATATTTTTTTCCTTGTCGGTGATGGATACACCTTCAATTAAAGGTATAAAATTGTGTATTAATAATAATAAGAAAAACAATATTAAAATGCATAATATAATTTTTTCGTATTCTTTTTTCATATAAATATTATTGATATTTTTTATTGAATAATATTTATTCATTTTCGAAACTGGTTGCCATTGGTTTACCGTCTTCACCATTATTTTTCACAACTTCGGCTTGTCCTTTGCATAATTTTTTATCTAGTTTACAAGTATCTATCTCTTCGCAACTGGCCGGACTTTTTTTACAATGATCATTGTCACCTGAAGTTTTTTTACCATCAACAAAATCATATAATTTATCCATGGCGTCATCCCGTGTTTTTTTTGTTTTTTTCCATTTAACGTGTGTATCTTTTAATTCGTTGAATGTTTTTTCAATGCTTGCTATTGGTTTTCTTATAATTGGTATTAATTTTTCTGTATTCCTCAACGCCATTTTCAAAAAAGTAGGGTCATTAGTTTTATCATTGTATTTTCCTACTTGACATTCATAAAGTGTTTTTTGGGTACCAGATAAAGACTTTATTTCGTCTGGTGATTTCTTTTTAAAGTTAGTTCCTAAATTGCATTCCATGCCTTCTATCTTATTATAATTATTAATTAATAACCATAAAAATAGAAAAATTAAACAAAAATAAATCACAATCTCCATTAATATAATATTAGTTTATTTTTTCTTTTTTAATAATATATGTATTGGTCAAGAAAATTCAAATTATCGGATTGTAGGGAATGCAACTATATAGGAATACGTAGGAACGATAAAAGACATGCTGAATTATATGTATGTGATAAAAACAATAAGTTACGTAAGAGAGGTTCACGTGTTTTGACCAGAAAGGAAGATGTTTTAGCAAATAAATTATTAAATTTACAAAACGAGGTTAATTGCGATACAAATTGCATAAAACCAAGTAGAAGTTTGCAACATTTATATCGTTCAAATGCACAACCAAATAAAAACGAAAGAAAATATAGTTATTCGTATAACGATTTTTTAAGAGTGAAAAGATATAGTAAAAATTTACCAACTAGTAGTAAATGGAAAGCAAATGAGGGTAGTTCTACGTCGACGGGTTTCGGTGGTAATTGTAATAAAGACAGTTGTAAAATACCAACTGTTATTTGGAAACCAAATAATAAACAATTTAGTGTACAAGGTGCTGTACCAAGTAGTTCGAGATTGGATAAATTGAAATTAGATACCATTCGAGCAGAGAAATCTTCGAAAACATGTGGTTCAGGTAATGAATTTAAATGTTTTGGTTTATATTATGCTGGAAAGCCTAGAAATGAAGGCTTTATATTTAATAAAAATCATAAAGAAATTAATTGTCCTCAAACTAACGCTGTTGGTCGCGTAAGGGGTAATACATCGCAGAAAACTATAAACTGTTAAATTTTGTTATATCTAAATTTTTTATATCTAATTTTAGATATAAAAAATAATAATAAATTATATGACAACATTTACATTAAACTTATTTAATAATAATTTTTCTAATAAAAAAGAACATGTTAGAATAAATTCAAAAAAAACGAAACACCAGGGTAGAACAAATGATTGTGAAACACCATATAGAAATCCATATAATCATTGGCGAAAAACGTCGACATGTCCAACTGACAATCCATGTACAACAAACGAAAAAATTATGGTAGATAACGTTGCTCTGAATTTTGATAAAGATACCTGTTATAATCCGTATATCAGAAATATTTTAAATAAAGACGGTATTAGAACAAACAAATTTATTTTTAGTAAAAAACTTTTAAATGAAAAAAGAAATTTGACATATGCGCAAAATACGGAAAGTGCTATAAGAAAAACAACCGATATTTCTAATAATTATATTACCGCTGAACTTGCGAATTCGGTTGTATGTCATAATGTCGTCAAATTTAGTAATAGGAAATTTAATGCAAATGGGGCAGTTTCCGGTAGAAATCGTATAGCTAGGTTAAAATACAATACTGAATTGCAAGCTTCTTATGGTAATGCGGTGAATGGAACATTAATATCACGACAAGGTGTCGGTCATTATGCGAGACCACCGTATAGAAATAATAAAAACGTTGATAATAACCCTGATTGTTCTGAAAGAAGAACGTCGCAAAGAAGTGGTATATGGGGATTAGGAAGGTTAAGGTGTGGTAATCTTACTAGTAGGGGAGCTAAAAATAGGGCTGCTTTTGATTTTGCTAAAAAAGATATACAAATAATGACTTCCCAAAATTATAACAATGTTATTAGCACTAACCAAAGTAACACTAACCAAAGCAACACTAACCAAATCAACACTAACCAAAGCAGTACTAACCAAAGTAGCACTAACCAAAGCAGTACTAACCAAAGTAGCACTAACCAAAGCAGTACTAACCAAAGTAGCACTAACCAAAGTAGCACTAACCAAAGCAGTACTAACCAAAGCAGTACTAACCAAAGTAGTACTAACCAAAGCAGTACTAACCAAAGTAGCACTAACCAAAGTAGCACTAACCAAAGTAGCACTAACCAAAGTAGCACTAACCAAAGTAGCACTAACCAAAGTAGTACTAACCAAAGCAGTACTAACCAAAGTAGCACCAACCAAAGTAGTACTAACCAAAGCAGTACTAACCAAAGTAGCACCAACCAAAGCAGTACTAACCAAAGCAGTACTAACCAAAGTAGTACTAACCAAAGTAGTACTAACCAAAGTA
>MDTF01010262.1_pt1 | contig 11583 bp, 10 predicted proteins | sample 811191 | NCBI WGS metagenome assembly MDTF01 (sample SAMN05326649, study PRJNA326480) | marine metagenome | isolation source: seawater | place: Southern Ocean | collected 2011
TAAAGATAAATTATTGCCTATATAAAATCGAAATATTTATGCCTAAACTTAAAACTAAAAGCTCAGCAAAAAAAAGATTTAGATTTACTGCTTCAGGTAAAGTTAAAAGACCACAAGCCGGTAAAAGGCATGGAATGATTAAAAGAACAAATTCACAAATAAGAAAACTTAGAGGCACAACGATAATGTCAAAACAAGACTCAAAAATTGTTAAATCGTATATGCCATACAATTTAAGAGGATAATATGGCTAGAACAAAACGTGGCGTAGTAAGTAGAGCAAAACATAATAAAGTTTTAAAATTAGTTAAAGGTCAAAGAGGTAGAAGAAAAAATACTATTCGAATAGCTCGTCAGGCCATGGAGAAGGCGATGCAATATGCTTACAGAGATAGAAAAGTAAAAAAAAGGGAATTTAGATCTCTATGGATTCAAAGAATAAATGCCGGAGTGAGAGCAGAAGGTTTAACTTACGCAAAATTTATAAACGGTTTAGCTAAATCTAAAATCAAACTTGATAGAAAAGTATTGGCTGAATTAGCTTATAATAATCCAGAAGTCTTTAAATCTGTTGTAAAAAAGGTTCAATCCTCCCTTAATTAAAAGGGTCTTTGATTTAATCTCAACATAATATAAAAAATCAATTACCCGATGAGTGATTTAGATAAAATAAATTCAATATTTAACGCAAAAATAGATGCTGTAAAAACCAAGGAAGAATTACAAAATATTAAAACTGAATTCTTTGGAAAGAACGGACAAATCACTGCTCAATTTAAAAACTTAAGTTCTATAAATCCTGATAAACGAAAAGAGTTTGCGTCAAGTTTGAATAAAATTAAAGACGATCTATCTAATCAATTAGATAAAAAAATTCTAGAAATCGAAACTAAAGAAATTAATGAAAAGTTAAAAAATGAAAAAGTTGATATAACATTACCAATCAGACCATATAGACTGGGAAAAATACACCCGGTTTCACAAGTTATCGATGAAATAACTTCTATATTTTCAGAAATAGGTTTTTCAGTAAAAGAGGGACCTGATGTTGAAAATGAATATAATAATTTTACAGCTTTAAATACACCAGAAGATCATCCAGCTAGAGACATGCATGATACTTTTTATCTAGAAAAAAATAAAAAATTATTATTGAGAACACATACTTCTCCAGTTCAGATTAGAACTATGCTTAATGATAAGCCGCCATTTAAGATAATCGTTCCTGGTAGAACGTATCGTTGTGATAGTGATCAAACACACGCGCCGATGTTTCATCAGCTTGAAGGCCTACACATAGATAAAAATATTACTATGGGACATTTAAAAGGATGTTTAGATTATTTTATTAAAGAATTTTTTGAAGTAAAGAATGTAAAGATGAGATTTAGACCAAGTCATTTTCCATTCACAGAACCATCTGCTGAAGTTGATATCGGTTACAAAATTGAAAATGGGAAAATAATTATCGGTGAAGGAGATAAATGGCTAGAAGTTTTAGGATGCGGAATGGTTCACCCAAATGTTTTGAAAAATGTTAAAATCGATTCAAAAAAATATCAAGGATTTGCTTTTGGTATAGGCATAGATCGTTTAGCAATGTTAAAATATGGGATTAATGATCTAAGAGCTTTTTTTGAAACTGATTATAGATGGTTAAGTCATTTTGGTTTTGATCCCCTAGATGTTCCAACAAATTATAGAGGCCTAAGCAAATGATTATTACTATCCCTTGGCTTAAAGAACACCTTAATACTAAAGTAAAAGATTCTGAAATTATCGATCAACTTACAAATATTGGCTTAGAAGTAGAAGACATAAAAGAAAATTCTAAACATATGAATGACTTTAAAGTTGCTAGAATTCTTAAGGCAGAAAAGCATCCTAATGCTGACAAATTAAAAGTTTGTGATATTTCAATTGGAGGTAAAGAAATATTGAAAGTTGTTTGTGGGGCTCCAAATGCAAGAGAAGGTCTTATAACCATTTATGCTCCTCCTGGTGCAATTATTCCTAAGTCTAAATTTGAATTAAAAATTGTAAAAATTAGAGGCATTGAATCCAGAGGAATGCTTTGTTCAGAGAGCGAATTAAATTTATCAGAAGAAAGCGATGGTATCATTGAACTTAAAAATAAAGAAAAAGAAATTGGAAAGAGTTATTTTAATGCTAAGTCTGAAAAATCTATTGATATTTCAATTACACCTAATAGAGCAGATTGTTTAGGTATAAGAGGAATTGCTAGAGATCTTTCAGCAACAGGCGTTGGAAAACTAATTAAAGCAAAAAGAAAAAAAATAAAGCAAACAGCGAAACATAAGATCAAAACTTCAATAATTAAAGAGAAAGGTCAAGGGTGTGTAGCTTTTGGTAGTTGTTACATTAAAAATATTACTAATAAACAAAGCCCTGATTGGCTTAAAAATAAACTAATATCTTTGGGACTTAAACCTATCTCAGCAGTGGTTGATATAACAAACTACGTTATGTTTGACCTTAATAGACCGCTCCATGCCTATGATGCAGATAAAATTAATAAAGAAATTATAGTTAGAAATTCCAAAGATGGAGAAGAGTTTGAGGCATTAGATAATAAAAAATATAAATTAAAAAAAGGAATGTGTGTTATTTCTGATAATTCAAGAATTTTAGGACTTGGTGGTATAGTTGGGGGAACAGCTACCTCAACGGAATTAAATACAAAAAACATATTGTTAGAAGCGGCTTATTTTTTGCCCTCATCAATAAGAAAAACAGCTAGAGAACTTAACATTAATACTGATGCAAAATACAGGTTTGAAAGAGGAATTGATCCGAACTCAATTAAAGAAGGACTAGAGTTAGCAACTGAGCTAATTATTAAAATTTGTGGTGGGCAGGCAAGTAAATTCGTTATTACAGGTAAATCATCTCAAAATAACAAAATTTTAAAATTTAAAACGGAAAAATTTGAGAATTTAATTGGAATTCCAATTACAATTAATGAGGCCGATAAAATATTAACCTCCCTTGGATTCAAATGTAAAAAAGGAAAAAAAAATTTAAAAGTAGAAGTTCCTACATGGAGACCAGATATTAATATAGATGAGGATTTAATTGAAGAGTTAATTAGAATTAAAGGTTTTGATAAAATTAAACTAATAAAACCAGAAAAAAATAGGATACAAGAAACTTTAAACTTTAAACAAAAAATGTTTCATTTATCGCAAAGATCTCTAGCCTCAAAAGGATATTTAGAAGCTGTTACATGGTCATTTACTGACTCAAAAATTGATAAACAATTTTCAAAGGGAGAAAAAGAAATTTCTATTTTTAACCCTATATCATCTGATTTAGATGTTTTAAGAAGATCAATTTTTTCTAATTTAGCAATTCATCTTAAAAAAAATCAAGATAGAGGATATGAAGACCTATCTATATTTGAAATTGGACCTACATTTTTTGGTATAAATCCGGGAGAACAGCAGACTGTTGCTGGTGGCTTGAAATCAGGAAAAGTAAATAGGAAGAGCTGGCTGGACAAAGAGAGAAATATTGATGCATTTGATATCAAAAGCGATGTAATAAAAACATTAATAGAGTTAGGCGTTGACCGAGAAGATTTATTTGTAAGCGATAGCACTAAGCATTGCTACCATCCTGGAAGATCAGGTTCTATCAATTTAAAATTCGAAAAAGGTCCACATCTCGCTTATTTTGGAGAGATGCATCCAGCAATAGTAAAAAATTTAGACTTTAAGGATATAAATATTTTCGGTTTTGAAATTTTCTTAAACAATATACCTGAGCCAAATAAAAAAATACGTCACAGTAAAAAAAATTTTCAAGCCTTAGATTTTCAAAAATCTGAAAGAGATTTTGCTTTCGTAGTAGATAAATTTTTTAAGATAGGAGTTCTTGAAAAAATAATTAAAGAGATAGATAAAAAACTAATACAAAAAGTTACCACCTTCGATGTATATGAAGGTGAAAATATTCCTAAAGGAAAAAAATCGGTTGCCATAAACGTTACACTTCAAGCTTTTGATAAAACTTTGACTGAAAATGATTTAGATCAAATCAGTAAAAATATTATTAAAGAAGTAAGTGAAAAAACTGGTGCCATAATCAGGTCCTAATGTCAGATATAAAAAGAATACGTAATTTTTCTATAATTGCGCACATTGATCACGGTAAATCTACAATAGCTGATCGTATCATCCATAAATGTGGGGGTCTTACTGAACGTGAGATGAAACAGCAAGTGCTAGACTCCATGGATATAGAGCGAGAAAGAGGAATTACTATAAAGGCACAAACGGTAAAATTAAAATATAAAGCTAAAGACGGAAATACTTATACTTTCAACATTATAGACACACCCGGTCATGTCGACTTTGGGTATGAAGTTAGTCGATCATTATCAGCATGCGAGGGGTCATTATTGATTGTAGATAGCACCCAAGGCGTTGAAGCTCAAACATTAGCTAATGTATATCAGGCATTAGAAATAAATCATGAAGTTATTCCCATTTTGAATAAAATAGATTTACCAGCTTCAGACCTAGATAAAACAAAAAAAGAAATTGAGGATGTAATCGGCATTGATACTTCAAGCGCGATTGGATGTTCTGGAAAAACAGGCGAGGGGATTGATGACATCTTAGAAGCAATAGTCAATATATTGCCGGCTCCAAAAGGAGAACAGGAGGATAAATTAAAATCATTGTTAGTTGACAGCTGGTATGACACCTACCTCGGAGTAGTAATATTAGTAAGAGTTTTAAATGGAAAAATTAAAAAGGACATGAAAATTAAATTAATGTCTAATGATAAGGAATATATTATTGAAAAAGTTGGGGTATTTACTCCTAAACCAACTGATATTAGAGAACTAAATTCTGGTGAAATAGGATTCATTGTTACAGGAATTAAATCCTTATCAGAGACCAAAGTAGGAGATACAATTTGTGATGCTTCAAATCCAATTAACACACCCCTACCAGGATTTAAGCCTAGCAAGCCAGTTGTTTTTTGCGGTTTATTCCCGGTTGATAGTTCTGAGTACCAAAAATTAAAAGACGGGCTAGGTAAACTTAAACTTAATGACGCTAGTTTTTCTTATGAGGCAGAGTCCTCAAGTGCTTTGGGTTTAGGGTTTAGATGTGGCTTTCTAGGCTTGTTACATTTGGAAATTATAACAGAAAGATTAGAAAGAGAGTTCGATGTAAATTTAATAACGACTACACCAGGCGTTATTTATAAAGTGTATAAAGTAAACGGTGATATTATAGATCTTCAAAACCCTTCAAGTATGCCAGACCCAACTCAAATTATAAAAATAGAAGAACCTTGGATTAAAGCCACAGTTATAACACCTGATGAATATCTAGGTTCTATTATAAAAATTTGCCAGGATAAAAGAGGATTACAAACTAATCTTAGTTATTCTGGAAACAGAGCAATCTTGTCATACGATATGCCTTTGAATGAGGTTGTTTTTGATTTTAACGATAAATTAAAATCTGTTTCAAGTGGATATGCAAGTTTTGATTATGAAATTAAGGAACATAAAGAGGGTGATTTAGTTAAGCTGGGCATATTAGTAAATGCAGAACCAGTGGATGCTTTAGCTATGATAATACATAAAGATTTTGCTCAAACTACCGGACGTCAAGTTTGTGAAAAATTAAAAGATTTAATCCCAAGACATAATTTCATGATCCCTATCCAAGCAGCCGTAGGAGGAAAAATTGTTGCACGAGAATCAATTAAGGGCTTTTCAAAAGATGTGTTAACAAAAATTCACGGTGGTGGAGCTGGAGATAGAAAAAAAAAATTGTTAAAGAAACAGAAAAAAGGGAAAGCAAGATCTAAACAGTTTGGAAAAGTAGAAATTCCCCAAGAAGCTTTTATTGGTGTTCTTAAAATTAACAAGGAATCTTAATGAAAAAAAAACTTTTTATTTTTTCAAATGAAAGTATTTCAGAACAAGAAGGTAAATTCTTTTGTGATAATATTGATCTTAAATCAACACCTGAAGGCTTAAATAAGATATTTGAAATTAATTTATTTGGCAGATGTTCTAATAAAAAAAGGTCTCACGAGATAAAGATTAAAAAAATTAAAATATTTAATAATATTTTTTCGTATTTATCGGCAGCCATTAAGGCATCAAAAATTGATGATATAAAATATTTGATAATTTCAATTTCACCTTATACTTTTGTAATCTGTTTACTTTTAAGAATATTTGGTAAAACTCCCATCGTTTATTTAAGAAGTGATGGTTATGGAGAGTATAAGGCTATACTGGGAAATTTTGGGCCCATTATTTACCATTTTATGTTTAGCGTCACAGCGTTAATTTCTAATTTAATTAGTTGTAGAAGTTACATTCTTAAAGGAAAAAAAGGAAAAATCGTTTCTCCGTCACAATTAGACTCAATATGGTTAAGAAAATCAAAATCAATAATAACAAAGAACTTTAAACTACTGTATGTAGGAAGAATAAGAGTTGAAAAAGGGATTTATTTTTTATCAAATTTAATAAAAAATAAACGAGATATTTCTTTAACTATTGTAGGTGCGGAAAAAGAGCCATCACACAATATAAATCAAAGCAATATAAGAGTCCTGCCTACGCAGAATAATAAACAAAAACTAATTAAGCTTTATGACGATCACAATATATTTATTTTACCATCATTTACCGAGGGACACCCAATGGTTTTATTAGAAGCGTTATCTCGAAGAAAACCTGTAATAATTTTTGAAGAAATTAAACATGTTATTGGAGAAAAAAAAGGAATTTTTATCGCAAAAAGAAATTTTTTAAGTTTTTTTAGTAAATTTAACTATATTAAAAAAAATTATAAAAAAATTCAGAGTGAAATGAAAAAAAATAAACTTCCAACAAATAAAGAGTTTATTAAAGAATTCGCTGCATCTATCTCTGATTTTAAATAAGGAGAGGTGGCCGAGTGGTTGAAGGCGCACGCTTGGAAAGCGTGTATACGAGCAATCGTATCAAGGGTTCGAATCCCTTTCTCTCCGCCACTCAAAAGGACTCATAATGCACACATTAAATTACTAAATGTAGAGTAATGCTATCTCTTTGAGTTAATATCTTGCTTTTTTAATGTTTGCTGAGTCGTGAAATGATAAAGTTAAGTAATTCAAAACTAATATGATTCGTTTTGATATTTATTAATAAAAAAAAAGGGGGATAACATGAAAGCAATCTTAGGATTAACTTCAATGTTTGACAGCTTAACAAAAGTAGTAGTTTCATTACTAGCGTTAGGTATTGCTGTAAGCTTATTAGGTGGAAATGTTCCATTTGTAGGTGAAATAGCTAGTAATATTATCGGCCTAGTTCAATCTTTAGGTGATGCCGGCATAGTTGGATTAATTGCAGCTATTATCATTCTAAACTTGTTCAAGTAACAACTAATTAAAGCTACTTCCCTCGAATTAGCTTTTTATACAGCCGCCCTAAGCTTATAATTAGGGCGGTAAAAAAAGGAAAAAATAATGCTTAATTGGATTTCAACATTAACAAAATATTTAAATAAATTTTTAGAACTTGGTGTTTTATTGCTGGCAGTTTCAGTAATTGCAGAAATAGTTTTTGGACCAAATGTAGCTTTTTTTGGTTCTCAAGTGACTAAAAACTTAATTAATTTACTTAACGCTCTGGGCGAACAAGGTGTTGCTGCACTAATTATAGTTTTTGCAGTAATTTTTGCATACAGGAAAATATTAAAATAAATTTAGCTTTAATATCCACATGCAACCTAAAAGAGTCTTAATATAAATTAGCGAATCTTGTATAAAGAAATCAAGAGGTAGTGGAGGGAGACTGAAACTACCTCTTGTCTTTTATAGTCTTTTAATACCAATTACTTTCAAATTAACAGTTTTGTGTATTCTTTTAATTGTTTGATCAATTCCCATAATTACAGTTTTTTTCATTGGTCCATAAGCATGAATTAATTTTTTATTATTTAGAGCTACTGCCACGTGACCTTTCCAATAAATAATATCATTTTTTTTAATTTGATTTAATTTAATATTTTTTTTAAAATATTTTACCTGATCATTGGCATCTCTAGGACAATACTTGTTATTAAAATTCAAACAAACTTGAATTAAAGCTGAGCAATCAATTCCCTTGAAAGATTTTCCACCCCACTTATATTTAATATTTTTGAATATATTAATTTTTTTAAAAATATTTTTTTCTTTATAAAAAATAGGTTTAACATCGTCTCGTTTAACCCATCCTTTCTCAAATTTTAAAAATTTTACTTTTTTGCTTACAGTTTTTATTTTGGACCCAAATGTTAGATTTCCAATTTGACTTTGTTTATTTGAATATTTATAAATTTTAGCTTTTAAAACTTTAATTTTATGTGTTGGAGCTAAATAAGAGTTCAAGTTTTTGTTTTGAACATAACCTTTATAATTATCTTCTTTAATTCTAATTTTAAGCCAATTTTTAGATTTTTTTATGATTGAAAAACTTTCCCCATAAATTATCTGAGTAACCACTTCTGATTTAACCGAAGTTTTTTTATAAAGATTAATAATGGAAAAAGTATTTGTAAAAAATTTAGTCATTTAGTTTAATTTTATTTCTTATTATATAAAGAAATATAAGAGACGGTATTACCATTATTGCTGTTATAATAAAAAATATTCCCCAATCTCCATTTAACCAATCTACTAATGCTCCAGATGATGCCGCTAAAGTTGTTCTACCCGCTGTGCCTATTGATGCAAGAAGTGCGTATTGTGTGGCAGTATAGGTTCTATCAACCAGCATCGAAATAAAAGCAACAAAAGCAACTGTTGCAAAGGCAGCAGCCATATCATCAAATATTACAACAATGGCAAATAATAATTCTGATTTATCTGACCAAGCTAATAAAGAAAATAACAAGTTTGTTGAAGCCATTAAAATACCAGATACAAACATTGCCTTGATAACTCCTGAACGAATTGCAAACAAACCCCCAAGAAGTGTGAAAATTACTGTAGTAATCCAACCTAATCCTTTAGAGTAAAGAGCAATATCTGATTTAGTAAAACCGATTTCTTTATAAAATATTACCGACATTCTACCTAGAAAAGCTTCCCCTATCTTAAAAAGAAAAATGAACCCTAATATTGCAAGCGCAATATTAAAGCCATTTTTCCTAAAAAAACTAATTACTGGACCGACTACAGTGCCAGTTATCCAAACAGCAGATTTTGTAACTGTATTTGAAGAACCTAACTTATCTTCAATCATTTTATCTATTTTCCTTTGGGACTCTTTTCTACCGTGCGGTTGAGGTTCACTAATAAACATAAGCCCTATATTGCAAACTATGATTACAATGCCTAAAATTAAAAAAGTCATTTGCCAGTAGTTTTCATATCCAGCTTGTTGAAAAAATTCGGCAGCATTTAAAGATATAACGCCACCTAATTTATAGCCCGTCCACCACCCAACAACAGCCATAGCTGCACCAGCTTGCATTGATTTACCTTCATGCTCACCAATTTGTTCAATTCTTAATGCATCAACAGTTATGTCTTGAGTGGCTGAAGCAATTGCAATTATTAAACCTATGCTAATTACTAGAGTTAAGTTTACCGTCGGATTTGTTAAACTCCAACAAACTAAACTAATCAAAATAATAGCCTGCATAGTCACAATCCAACCTCGTCTATGACCAATTTTATCTGTAAGCCAAGGAATCCTTATTCGATCAATTATAGGAGCCCAAAGATAATTAAACGCATAAACAGCAAAAATTAAGCCAGCCCAGCCTATAGTACTGCGGCTTAACCCATCTTCTTTTAACCAAAGACTTAAACTACTTCCAATTATAACCCAAGGGAAACCACTTATAACTCCAAGCAATAAAATTTTGATCATTCTCCGATCAAAATATACCGAGAAAGTTTCAGACAATGTTTGTTTTTTATATATATTCATAATCTAATTTCTCCAGAAGGATGGAAAAAACAAAACTAAGACAGCAAATAATTCTAGCCTACCAAGCAACATTCCCATAGTTAAAATCCATTTTGATAAATCTGGTAAATTTTTATAATTTCCATTTGGGCCTATCATATCACCAAGTCCAGGGCCAACATTTGATATAGAGCTAGCTGCACCAGAAATTGACGTAATAAAATCAAGCCCACTTATTGATAACAACATAGCAATAATTAAAAATATAAATAAAAATGTAAAAATAAATATAATCACTGATTTTATAAAATCTTCTGAAATTTTGTGATTATTATATTTTGTGATTATTACACTATTGGGGTAAATTAACTTTTTAATTTGATTTTTCAAAAATATTAGCAACATCTGTAATCTAAAAATTTTTATTCCACATGCTGTCGAGCCCGCACAACCACCAATAAACATTAAAAATAAGAAAAAAATTAAAGAGAATTTTCCCCATAACCCAAAATCATCCGTTACGTATCCTGTACCTGATAATATTGAAATTACATTGAAGGAAGAAATTCTAATTTTATCAAACAAACTACTTTCATAGTTAATAAATAGTAAATAAAAAAACATAACTGCTATTGAAATAGCTAACAAATAAATTAGACCCTTTATTTGAACATCTTGAAAAAAAATTTTTCTATTTCCTTGAGAAAATTTTAAATAAGCTATGAATGGAATACTTCCAAGAATTATAAAGATACTCGCTATTATTTCGATATTTGGATTTTTAAAAAATCCTATTGAGTCATTATGAGTTGAAAATCCTCCGGTTGCTATAGTCGTCATGGCATGACAAACGCTATCGAATATTGTCATTCCAAAAATCCAATAAAATAGCCCGCATAAAAAAGTTAAAATAAAATAAGTAGATATAATAATTGTAGCAACTTGAACTGTTCTTGGTAAAATTTTTTCGGTAGAATCAGGTCCTTCCATTTTAAATAATTGCATTCCACCAACTTTTAATAATGGCAATATTGTTATTGCCATCACAACTATACCGATTCCACCAAGCCATTGCATAATTGCTCGCCAAAGCAGAATACTTTTGGGGCTGCTATCTAAGTCAGATATTATTGTAGCTCCAGTAGTGGTAATACCAGACATACTCTCAAAGAAAGCCTCACTAAAGGTAAACTCTTCAGTTGATAATACAAAAGGCAAGCTACCAAAAAAGGCAACCATAACCCAAGCTAAAGTAGAGAATAAAAATGTTTGTCTTAAGTTTAATTTAAATTCCTTTTCGAGATTGGCCAAAACAAAAAGAATACCTATGAAAATAGTAGCAAACGAAGATGAAATAAAGCTATGACTATCTTCTTTAAATATTATTTGCATCGAATAAGGCGCGAGCATTGAAGCGCCTAATACAATCAATAATATTCCGATTAAGAAAAAAACAGTTTTATTAGTAGCCATATAAATTGAGATTATTAAAATACTTCCAAAATTCAACTTAATATCTGCAATTAAATCTGTATTTTGAGTATAAAATTTAATAAACCATAGCTATGCTGGATAATAACTTAATACAATCAACTTCTTCATGGCCTTTTGTGGAAATAAGGAAATTATTAAAA
>MDTF01004346.1_pt1 | contig 11581 bp, 8 predicted proteins | sample 811191 | NCBI WGS metagenome assembly MDTF01 (sample SAMN05326649, study PRJNA326480) | marine metagenome | isolation source: seawater | place: Southern Ocean | collected 2011
AAGGATATTATATTTTCTTAAATCCAGTGTATGGCACTAGAACTTTAGGAATCTCTATAAAATTTTCAGTCTGAAAATTTTATAGAGATCCCTAAAGTTCTTGTGCCATACACTGGATTTAAGAAAATATAATTTCCTTTGAAGCCAATAAAACCAAAAAAATATCTTGGACAACATTTTTTGAAAGATTCCAATATTTCAAAAAAAATAGCGGAAGGACTTATATCAAAAAAATTAAATACTATTATAGAAATCGGACCTGGAATGGGAATCCTTACCCAACATTTAATAAACAATAAAACTCCAACATTTTTTGTTGAAATCGATAATGATTTTGTTGATTACTTAAATAAAAAATTTCCTGAAATAGAAAAATCAATAATAAACAAAGATTTTTTAAAAATTGACTTAGATCAATTTAAACCTCCAATCGGATTAATTGGAAATTTCCCTTACAATATTTCTTCACAAATATTATTCAAATTAATTGAAAACCGTAAAAAAACAGAAGAATTAGTCGGAATGTTTCAATTTGAAGTCGCTAAAAGAGTTTGCGCACCTCCTGGATCAAAAACTTATGGTATTTTGTCTGTATTAGTTCAAGCATTTTATTCTACTGAATTTTTATTCTCTCTAACTCCTTCTCACTTTAACCCGCCTCCAAAAGTTGATTCAGGAGTAATTAGATTAACAAAAAAAAATATTGATTATTTAGGTTGTGACGAAAAATTGTTTTTTAAAATAGTCAAAACATCCTTTCAACAAAGACGTAAAACATTAAGAAATAGTCTAAAAAGTTTCAATTTATCAAATAATATAAAAGAAGGTGCTATCTTTGAAAAACGTCCTGAGGCATTAAGTGTGGATGATTTTATTCTTCTAACCAATATTATAGCTGATGGAACAATTCCAGCTTACTGATAAATTAATTAAAAAAATTGCTGATTTAATTTTAGCAAAAAATAATTCCAAACTAAAAAAATTAGTTAATGATGTACACTTTGCCGATATGGCAGATATCATTAATTTATTAAATGAAAATCAAGGAGTCTACTTGATTAAATTATTTGATAGCGAGAAAACATCTGAAATTTTAACTGAACTTGACGAAAATATTAGAGAAAAAATTCTCGAGATACTTTCAGATAAAGAAATTGCAGATCAGATTGAAGAATTGGATAGTGACGATGCAGCTGATATACTTGCTGAACTTTCTGATAAAAGAAAAGAAGAAGTAATCTCAGAAATAAGTGATGATAACTTAGCTGGTGACTTAATTGAACTTTTATCTTATAAAGAAGATTCTGCCGGGGGATTAATGGCAAAAGAATTAGTTAAAGCAAATGAAAATTGGACTATTTTAAAGTGTTTAAGTGAAATCAAAAAACAAGGTGAAAATGTGACTCGTGTTCACTCCATTTATGTTGTAGATGACAAAGAAAGGCTTATTGGAAGATTATCTTTGAAAGATCTAATAATAGCCCCTGCGAAAAATAAAATTAAAGATATTTATATTCCAAAAGTTGACTCAGTTAATGTATTGGAGGATGGAGAAGAAGTTGCGAAGATAATGTCTAAGTATGACCTTGAAGCTATCCCAGTTGTTGATGACCAAAAACATTTGGTTGGAAGAATTACTATTGACGATATAGTAGATTTTATAAAAGAGGAAGCTGAAGAAGATTATTTAATTGCGGCTGGTGTTCAAGGTGATGTTGAGGCTGATGATTCTATATTAGAGCTTACTAGAGCAAGATTACCGTGGCTTTTTTTGGGCTTAGTAGGCGGTTTAGGCAGTGTATTTATATTGGAGGGGTTTCAAGAATTCATGAACGACCCAAACTATAAAGCATTGTTTTTTTTCACTCCTTTGATAGCAGCAATGGCTGGAAATGTAGGAGTTCAATCCTCCGCTATAATAGTTCAAGGATTAGCAAATAATGTTGTTAAAGGCAGTCTTTTAAAAAGGTTAATTAAAGAACTTGGCTTAAGCTTAATTAATGGAACAATATTAGGAATTTTAACTGTTTTATTTGGGGTTTTTATAAATCAACCAATCGAGCTAAGTCTTGTTATTTCTCTTTCTATGCTCTGTGTTATCGTAGTTGCTGCTCTAATTGGCACTTCAATCCCAATAATTCTTCAAAAAAGAGGAATAGATCCTGCTATCGCAACTGGACCTTTTATTACAACAAGTAATGATATTTTTGGAATTTTTTTATTCTTCTACATTGCAAAAATATTTTTATTATAAATGAAAATACTTTATTTAGATAGTATCCATTCTTATTTACCACAAGAACTGGATAAATTAGGCTTTACTAATGAATTTGATTTTAAATCTTCTAAAAAAGAAATAGAAAAGAAAATTTCCTCATATAGTGGAATTATAATTAGAAGTAGAATCCCTATCGATAAATCATTAATAAAAAAAGCAACTAATCTTAAGTTTATAGCAAGAGTGGGGTCAGGCACTGAAAACATTGATACTAATTATGCAAAAAAAAATAAAATAAAAATTATTTCGTCACCAGAGGGAAATGCAAATGCTGTTGGCGAACATGCTTTGGGGATGTTACTTTCATTAATTAATAATATTTCACATTCTCACAACGAGATAAAACAAGGTGTTTGGTCTAGAGAATCAAATAGAGGGTATGAAATAAAGAATAAAACTATTGGACTAATAGGATATGGAAATACAGGTAAATGTTTTGCAAAAAAACTTTCAGGACTTGATGTTAAAGTTATATTTTATGATTTAAAATCAGATCTAGGAGATAAATTTGCAAAAGAAGTGACTTTAAAAGAAATTAAAGAAAATGCTGATGTTATTAGTCTACACACATCCTTAACCAAGGAAGCTTTTGAAATAATAAATACTGAATTTATAAATGAATGTAAAAAGCCAATTTGGTTAATAAATACCGCTAGAGGAAAATGTGTTAAGTCAAAAGATCTTTTAAAGGGAATAAATGAAAAAAAAATTTTAGGAGCTGCTTTGGATGTTATAGAGTTTGAAAAAAAATCTTTTGAAAAACTTCATGAATCATTAAATTTAAATACTGATTTGGAAAACTTAATCAACTCAAAAAAAATATTATTGACTCCGCATGTTGCTGGATGGACTCATGAAAGCAAGATAGGTTTAGTAAAAATTATTGCAAAAAAAATAAAAACATTTTTAAAATGAAAAGTATTTTGGTTTTGTGCACTGGCAATTCATGCATAATTTAGATAACAAAAAAATTAAATAAAAAATGAATTTAAAAATATATTTTTTTAACGAACGATAAGTTGTAAAACTTCATTAGTTCTCTGCTCTAACAATAATTCATTGTTTTTTAAAATCTCTTTAGACGAAGTTTCATTGAAATGTCTAATTGTAAATAAATTTACATTTTCTATACATTCTACCTTAAACGTAGCTTTTAAAATAGCTAATAATTCTTTTAACCTATCAAATTTATCATATACACATACTGAAAAACTAATAGCGGAGTTTTGTATCAAATCTACCTTCATTTTATTTTCATGTAAAATCTGAAATATTTCACTAATATTTTCTTCTACAATAAATGAAAAATCAAGTGAAGACAACTTTAAGAGATTAAGGTTTCTTTTAACTATAAAACAAGGGACTTTTGGCTTTATTTTAACTCCTCTTGATATTGCGGTACCAGCTGCGTCTGGATTTAAAAAAGATTTTACAAAAAGAGGGATTTCTTTTTTTTGAAGTGGTTGTAAAGTTTTTGGATGAATAACAGAAGCACCATAAAAAGCTAACTCAATTGCTTCAGTGTAGGAAATATACTCTAAAAGGATTGGATTTTGAAAAACTCTAGGATCTGCATTTAACAGACCTGGAACATCTTTCCAAATAGTCAATGAGTCTGCATTTAAACAATAAGCATATATCGCTGCAGAATAGTCTGAACCCTCCCTTCCCAGTGTGGTAACAAAATTGTTTTTATTACTTCCAATAAAGCCTTGTGTAATGTTTAATATATTTTTGTCGACTTTATTTAAAATATTTTTTTGAGTGGCGTCCCAATCTAAATCAGCATCTCTATAATTAGAATTAGTTTTGATCAGATCTCTTGAGTCTATCCACTTTGACTTAATTCCATTAACATTTAAATATGCACTAATTATTTTTGTGCAAAGCAATTCTCCGTTTGGAACTACTTGATCGTAAACGAAAGAATAATGAGGAGATTTATTTCTCTTTAAAAACCCTTTTAAATTTTCAAAAATTAAATGTAATTCATTGTAAATTTCATGATTTTGATTAGTAAATAAGTCTAACAAAATCTCCTTATGAAACTGAAAAATTTGATTTATTGAATATTGTAATTCGTCTTTATTTTCAAAATAATTTTTAACGACAAGCTCAAAGGAATTAGTAGTTTTTCCCATTGCCGAAATGACCAATAAAGTTTTATCAAATCCTTTTTTATTCAAAATTGAAAAAAGATTTTTAACACCATCAGAATCCTTTACTGAAGCACCACCAAATTTGTAAATTCTCATTAATTATTACCTATAAAATTATTAATAGCGTTTTGATCCATTTGGGCAATGTACCAATCTTCATAGACCTTAGCTCCATTTAATTCATAGAACTTAATAGCATTAGTATTCCAATTTAATACAGCCCACTCAATTCTTCTAACTCCTTTACTGTGTGAGTACTTAATGAAGTTGGAAAATAAAGCTTGTCCAATTCCAATTCCTCTATGTTTTTTAGTAACTATTAGATCTTCTAAATGCATTGTTGGACCTTTCCAAGTAGAATATCTTGAATAGCCCAAAGACATTCCTACTGTTTTATTGTTCAAAACTGCTACAAAACACACAAACAATGGAGAAGCAGAAAAAGCATGATTTACTAAGTCTTTTGAATTCACTTCAACTGAATTTGGTTCTTTTTCATAAGTAGCTAACTCTTTAATTAAAGTCAAAACATCTTCCATGTCTTCTTTGATTACAGGCCTAATTTTCAGATTCATTTATTAAATTTTTAATAAAGTTAAGTCAATGAATTTAAAAAAAATAATTCTCAAAAAGTATAACAATTTTATTGATATTTGTGAGAATGAAAAAAGTGGGTAATAACCCCCATTCTTTGCCTTTTTTCAAGTCTCTGAAAGTTCAGAAACTTAAGGATTCCCTTGCTCAAAACGAAGCTAAAACACATGTAAATGGTCTTTACGGATCTGCAAAATCATTCTTCGTAAAAGAACTGTTTAGACAAAACAAAAAAACAATTTTTTGGATTTTAAATGACAAAGAAACTGCAGCATATCATTTTAATGATTTAGAAAATTTTATGGATGGTGACGAATGTTGTTTGTTTTCGAGTAGTTATAAAAGAAATAAAGAATTTGATAAAACTGACAGTCAAAATATATTTAACAGAACAGAAATTATAAAAAATCTTAGTTTAAGGAAAAAACCAAAAATAATTGTCAGTTATCCAGAAGCTATTTTTGAAAAAGTTCTTGTAAAGAAAGAAATAAAAAAAAGAACATTTCAAATTTTAGTAGGTCAGAAAATAGAACTTGAAAATTTAAACGAAAAATTGTTTGAATATGATTTTAACAGAGAAGATTTTGTTTCAGAACCTGGAGATTTTTCTGTTAGAGGGGGTATTGTAGACGTTTTTTCTTATTCCTGTAATTTACCTTTTAGAATAGAATTTTTTGGAGACGAAATTGAAAGTATTAGAACCTTTGAAATCGAATCCCAAATATCAAATAACACATATTCTTCTGTTGAAATACTAGCAGATTTAGAGAATAAAGATTCTGATCAAAAAAGAGAAAGTATTTTTAATTTTCTTAATCCAGATTGTACTATTATAATAGAAAATATGTTATTTCTTCAAGATGAACTTGAAGAGTATTATAAAACAATTCGAAATAAATATGAATCTAAAAAAAGTGATAAAGAAAATTTGAATAATCTTTTTTATGATGGAATAAATTTAAAATCCGATTTAAATAAATTTTCAATCATTGAATTTAAAAAAGAAAGTAAAAATCAAACTAATTTTAAAACTGTTCCCCAGCCTTCTTTTAACAAAAAGTTTAACCTACTAATTAAAAACTTAATAGACTACAGTAATAAAGGATATGAAATCAGAATTTTTTGTGGATCAAAAAATCAAATTAAGAGATTTAACGAAATTTTTGAAAGAGCCCAAAGCACTCTCTTTCCCACTTTAATAGAAAAATCTATTTATAAAGGCTATATAAATCATGAAGACAAAGAGTTAAGCTATTCAGATCATGAGATTTTCGATAGATACCATAAATTTAATATTAAAGCTGGTTTTTCTGTTAAAAAAAGAGTAAGTCTAAATGAACTAAATCAATTAAATATTGGGGATTATGTTACCCATATCGATCATGGTATTGGAATATTTGGTGGGCTTCAAAAAATAGTAGTAAACGGTAAAAAACAAGAAGCTGTAAAGCTCTCTTATGGTGAAAGGGACACTTTATACGTTAGTATTCATCTTATTCACAAAATTTGTAAATACAGTGGTAAAGACGGATCAAAACCAAAAATATTTAAGCTTGGTTCAGGAGCTTGGAAAAAAATCAAGCTTAAAGCTAAAAATAGAGTTAAGCAAGTAGCGTTTAATTTGATAGAAGCTTATGCAAAAAGAAAATTAAAAAAAGGATTTCAATATGGTCCCGATTCCTCAATACAATATGAGTTAGAAGCTTCTTTTATTTATGAAGACACTCCGGATCAAGTCAAATCTACATTGGATATCAAAAATGATATGGAGAGTCTTCAGCCAATGGATAGACTTATTTGTGGAGATGTTGGATTTGGAAAAACCGAAATTGCAATTAGAGCTGCATTTAAAGCAATAGATAATGGAAAACAAGTTGCTATTTTAGTCCCTACAACTATACTTGCTTTTCAACATTATAAAACTTTTTCCACAAGGCTTAAAGAATTTCCTGTCACTATTGATTATTTAAATAGATTTAGAACTAGTAAAGAAAAAACAACTATAAAAAGCGAAATATCTTCAGGAAAAATTGATTTAATTATAGGAACACATCAATTAGTGAACAAAAGTGTGGAGTTTAAAAATTTAGGATTATTAATTGTTGATGAAGAGCAAAAATTTGGAGTTAGTGTTAAAGAAAAAATAAGATCTATAAAAGAAAATATAGATGTATTAACTCTTACCGCTACCCCTATTCCCAGAACCCTTCAATACAGTTTAATGTCTGCTAGAGACCTATCTATTATAAATACTCCTCCGCAAAATAGATTTCCTATAGACAGTAATGTTATATCCTTTAAAGAAGAAATTATAACGGAAGCTATAAATTTTGAGATGCAAAGAGGGGGGCAAGTTTTTTTCGTTCATAATCGAATTGAAAATATTCAAGCTATTGCCGCTTTAATTTTAAGATTGGTTCCAAATGCTGATATCGCAATTGTTCATGGCAAAATTGAAGGGAAAAAACTTGAAAAAACAATGCTAGATTTTATTAATGGTAAATTTGACGTTTTAATTTCAACAACTATTATTGAAAGTGGATTAGATGTTCCTAACGCGAATACTATATTCATTAATAATGCACAAAATTTTGGTCTTAGTGATCTTCACCAAATGAGAGGAAGAGTTGGAAGAAGTAATAAAAAAGCTTTTTGTTACTTTATTACTTCACCATATTCATCAATGACAAAAGAAGCGAGAAAAAGAATTGAGGCTATTGAACAACATACTGAACTGGGATCTGGTTTTTTGATAGCTATGAAAGATTTAGAAATAAGAGGAGCCGGAGATTTGTTAGGAGCTGAACAAAGTGGATTCATAAATGATATTGGTTTTGAAACCTATCAAAAAATATTAAAAGAAGCTGTGGAAGAATTAAAGACTAAAGATTTTCAGAATCTATTTGAAGAAGATTTAGAAATAAAGAATAATATTCAAATAGACACTGATTTAGAAATTTTATTTCCAGACGACTATATTAATAATATAAAAGAAAGATTAAGGTTATATAAACTTTTATCTGAAATTAACACAGATAAAGAATTAAAAGAGTTTGAAAATAATTTAAAAGATAGATTTGGGGAAATACCATTTCAAACAGTCGATCTTTTAAAGACTGTAGAAATAAAATGGATGGGTATAGAATTAGGTTTTGAAAAAATAATTTTAAAAAATGATAAAATGATATGTCAATTTATTTCCGACAAAGAAGACTCGTACTACTCTTCTGGAAATTTTCAAAAAATACTTACATCTATTCATCAAAATAAAAATATGTGTGAAGTTAAAGAAAAGAAAAAAAATGATAAGGTTGTGCTATTGGCTATCTTTAAAAAAATATATTCTATAAATGAGGCAATAGAAAAACTAAAGGTTTTTTAGGTTTTTAATTACCCTAAACGCCTTGTCTACCTGTAGTTCATTTACCAAAATAGTGAACTCATTTGAAGTAGATATCACTTCATAAATATTAATTCCTTCCCATGAAAGCCTTTGAAAAACGAAATAATATACACCAGGAATAGTAACATTTTCATTAGGTAGTTTAATTGAAATAGAGGAAAGATTGCTGTGTTTGGAAATGCAAAATTCATTTACTAAAGTAGATTCAACTAACCGAGATAAATTCCCGCTTACAACTATATTACATTCGTTTACTCCTCTGGATGAAGTATAAAAATCATCCTTATTATCCACTTTTGCTAAAAGCCTAGCTTGATTACTTAACAAAGTATCTGAAACTTTAAAGTTATAATCAATTAAAGAAGATCTAACTGTAATGTCACCTATATCTTTTATGATTTTAACAATTTTGTGTGTAGTTCTAAATTCTAATTCGCTAGAAAGGCGTTTAAGCGCCATAACAATAGCGCCATACTTAACTTCTTTTTTTAAGGAAACTTCAATTTCTGATTTTATAATTCTTGACAGAGAAGTTAAATTAATAATCCCTTGCGATAAAGCAGATATTAAAAAAGGTTTTGCTTTTATGTACTCTTCAACAGCAGATGAGATTGTTTTCATAATATTAACAAATATAGTAATGATTTAGAATTGTTAAAATCATAACAAAAAATTATATATGTAACATTTAATTATTTAAACAGAAAATGAAAATAGTAAAAGAATATATTAATTGATTATTTTTGAATTTTATTACAAAATTTGAAAAAAAAACATACAATTACCGCAGCGCTTCCATATGCAAACGGACCGATCCACATAGGGCATTTAGCTGGAGCTTATATTCCTGCTGACATTTACTCCAGATATTTAAGATTAAAAGGAAAAGATATCATTTTTGTATGTGGAAGTGACGAACACGGAGCTGCAATCCCTATAAGAGCTAAAAAAGAGGGGATTAGTCCTCAAAAAATAATAGATAAATACCACTTTATTATTAAAAAGTCATTTGAAGAATTTGGAATATCGTTTGATAACTATTCTAGAACTTCTTCAAAAACTCATCATAAAATGGCATCTGAATTTTTTAATGATTTAAATGAAAAAAATATTTTTATAGAAAAGGAATCTGAGCAATTATATGATTTAAAGGAAAATCAATTTTTAGCTGATCGTTATGTGGAAGGAGAGTGCCCAAAATGTAATTTTAATGGAGCATATGGAGACCAATGTGAAAGTTGCGGATCCTCATTAAACGCCACTGACCTTATTAATCCTAAATCTAAATTAAGTGGCAACAAGCCTTCGCTAAAAAAAACTAAACATTGGTTTCTTCCTTTAGATAATTTTGAATTTTTTTTAAAGAACTGGTTTCTAAAAGAAAAAAAAAATGACTGGAAAGCAAATGTTTTCGGCCAAGTGAAATCTTGGATAAATGAAGGTTTAAAACCAAGAGCAATAACAAGAGATTTAGAATGGGGAATTCCTGTTCCTTTAAAAGAAGCCAAAGGAAAAGTTTTATATGTATGGTTTGATGCACCGATAGGATATATATCATCAACTATTGAATGGGCAGAAAAAGAAAAAGTAGATTGGAAACCATATTGGCAAGATCCTAACACAGAACTGATACATTTTATTGGAAAAGATAATATAGTTTTTCATTGTATCATTTTTCCGGCTATTTTAAATGCTTCAGGAAAATATATTTTACCAACTAATGTCCCTGCTAATGAATTTTTAAATTTAGAAGGGAAAAAAATATCTACATCAAAAAACTGGGCGATTTGGCTACACGAATACCTAAAAGATTTTCCGGAAATGCAAGATACTTTAAGATATGTTTTAACAGCTAATGCGCCTGAAAATAAAGATAATGACTTCACTTGGAAAGATTTTCAAGCAAAAAATAACAATGAACTAGTTGCGATTTTTGGGAACTTCATAAATAGAGTAGTTGTTTTAACTCATAAATATTATGATGGTAAAACACCACCCGCTTTAAAACTAAACGATAAGGAAAAAAACATACTGAATCAAGTTTATTCTTACCCTAAAAAAATAGGGGGAGCTATAGAAAAATTCAAATTTAGAGAAGCAATAAATACCATGATTGATTTAGCTAGACTTGGAAATAAATATTTAGCTGAAGAAGAGCCTTGGAAGGTTATTAAAACAGAAAATTCACAGAAAGTCAAAACCATAATGAATATTTCTGTTCAAATATGTGGAGTTCTTTCATTGGTATGCGAACCATTTCTGCCAAATACTTCTAATAAATTAAAGAAACAGTTTAATGTTAAAAATAAAAACTGGGATTCTATTAATATAGATAATCCTGTAAGTTCTAGTAAAATCGAACAGAGTAGTTTGATTTTTAGAAAAATAGAAGATGAAGAAATTGAATTTCAATTAGAAAAACTCAATGAATCAAAAAAGTAAAATAGGTATAATTGGTTGTGGATGGCTGGGGCTTCCACTTGCTGAATTGTTATTAAAAAAAAACTACTTAGTTAAAGGTTCTACTACTTCAAAAGAAAAATTACAAAAATTAGAAAATTATAAAATCGATTCCTATTTATTAGAAATTAATGATAGAGGAATAAAAGGAAAAATAGGATCTTTTTTAGACGAATTAGATGTTTTAATCATAAATATTCCACCCAAATCTAAGGTATTTCCTAATAATAAATATTCAAAAAAAATAAAATCTTTAGCCAAAGAGATTAAAAAAAAATCACTTGATAAAATTATTTTTATAAGTAGTTCATCTGTTTATGGTTCCAATCAAGGTAAAATAGATTATAACACAAAACCCTTACCTGATTCTAAAAATGGATTGGAAATTTTAGAATCAGAAAAAATAATAACTAAAAACAAGAAATGTACAGTTATTAGATTTGGAGGTCTAATTGGAAAAAATCGACATCCTGTTTATTCATTGATAAAGAAAAGTAAAATTTCTAATCCTAATGCCCCGATAAATTTAATTCATTTAGAGGATTGTATACAAATCATTTACTCTGTAATTAAGAATGAAAAATGGGGGGAAACATATCTTGGAGTAAGTCCCTACCATCCAAAAAAAATAGATTATTATAACGATAAATGTAAAAGTCTTGGATTAAAAGAAATACATTTCTCAAA
>MDTF01001521.1_pt1 | contig 11580 bp, 8 predicted proteins | sample 811191 | NCBI WGS metagenome assembly MDTF01 (sample SAMN05326649, study PRJNA326480) | marine metagenome | isolation source: seawater | place: Southern Ocean | collected 2011
ATGTATTAGGTCCTGTAGGAGACGTAGTTTCTGAATGGATTATAAAAGGTGCATTTATTAAAGATGCAACATTTAAAGGATTTAATTGGGATACTGAAGCGGAAGCTCAAACTATCGCATTAACTTTAGGAATGGATTACTGCGTGTTAAATTTCTAAAAAAGAAATTACATATTTTAAAGAATAGCTTGGCTTCGGTCAAGCTTTTTTTTATATTGGATATGTATACATGAAATCAAGTTATAACAAATAAAAGATATGAGCGAAAACAAATTTAAATTCCCAACAGAAATCGTTGATTTACCTTCAAAAGGTTTACTTTACGATAAAGAAAATCCACTATCATCCGGTAAAATTGAAATGAAATATATGACGGCTAAGGAAGAAGATATCCTTACAAATCAATCATACATTTCAAATGGTACTGTATTAGATAGATTATTAAAAGCATTAATAGTTTCTAAAGTAGATTATAATGATCTTATAGTAGGTGATAAAAACGCATTATTAATAGCAGCTAGAATACTAGGTTATGGTAATGATTATGTAATTACTTATAAAGGTGAAGAAGTTAAGATAGATTTATCAATTATTGATAATAAAAAAATAAAAAATAAAGACTTTGAATCCGGTAAAAATGAATTTCCTTTTACTTTACCTAAATCAGGAACATTAATTACTTTTAAATTATTGACACATGGTGATGAGATGAAAATTGAAAAAGAAATTAAGGGATTAAAGAAAATAAACCCTAATGGATCACCTGATTTATCAACACGTCTTAAATATATGATCGTGTCAGTAGATGGTTCAAGTGAAAAAAAGGATGTTAGAGAATATGTAGATAATTATTTCTTAGCACAAGATTCAAGAGCACTTAGAAATTATATAAAAGACTTTCAACCAGATGTTAATTTAAAAGTTCCTGTAGAAACTATCCAGGGTGGCGAAGAGGACATCCAAGTCCCGATAGGGCTTACGTTTTTTTGGCCTGACGCAGACTTATAGAGTAAGTTTATTTTCTATAATTCATGAAATAGTATTTCATGGTAAAGGAGGTTATGATTGGCATACTGTTTATAATATGCCTATATGGCTTAGGACCTTTACATTTAGCAAGATAAAAGATTATTATGAAGAAGAAAATAGACAAGCTAAACAAGCACAAGGAAAAGGTGGTAGTAGTAAATCAATAACAACTGATGGGAAAGTAACATCTCCTGAATTTCTTAAAAACGCACAAGCTCCACCACCATCTTCATCCCCCAATTATACTACAAGAGCATCTAGAAAATAGATGCTTTTGATATTTATAATAAAATTAGCCTCTAATGAGCAAAAATTCTGAAAGTATAAAACAAGCTACTGCTGCACAAAGGGAATTTAACGACCTTAGTGCAGAAGGTAAAGATATTTATAGAGAATATCAAGGTATTTTTAATAGCATATCTGGTGAATTAGGAAAACAAGTAAGTTATGCTGCTCAAGCTAAAAAAGAATATAATAATTTAGCTAGTATATCAAGAAAACTTTCTGATTCTCAAGCAGAAACTAATAGATTATCAGACAAAGAATTAAATAACCTCCAAAAAAGAGCAAAATCATCAGCTGATCAAATTAAATTTGCATTAGATGAAGTTGCAGCGAAACAAAAACTTGGAGTAGTGTTAAATGATAATGAGCAAGCTTTATTAGCATCTGGTAAAGCAAACCAAAGCCAAGAAAAAGATTTTTTAAAGGACATTCAAAAACAAATAGAACTTAGAAAGAAATCAAACGAAGCAATGGGAGTAGCTGGTGGATTACTATCTGGGTTAACGGCTATGGCAGGACCATTTGCAAAAGCTCTAAAACTTGATAAAGTTCAACAAGACATGGAGAAGACTGCTGATGCAGTAGCCAAAGGTAATAAATCATTTGGTAAAATGAGAGTATTAGCAGCTGGTGTTGGATCAGCAATTACTAATGCTTTTGCAACTATGACTGACCCTGCTGTTGTAATAGGTGCTATAGTAAAGAGCATGGGAGCAATTGCCAAAGAACAAAAGAATTTTAGGCAAATAACAGGGCAAAATATAGATTTACAAGATAGTTTAAACGGTAAAATGATTAATACTGTTGACTATATAAAGGGGGCAGTAGCTTTAACTAAAGAATTAGGGGTAAATGCTCAAGTAGTTTTTTCATCAGAAACTATTGCTGAAGTAGCTGAATTAACCGAGAATATGGGGTTAGGTGCTAAAGAAGCAGCTAATTTAGCTAAAATGGCTAAAATAAGCGGTAAGGAATTATCTACAGTTACGGCTGAAATGGAAGCATCATTCAAATCATTTGTTAAAACTAATAAAACAGGTCTTAATTTAAAAGATGTAATATCAGATGTAGGAAATGCATCAGCAGCTGTTTCATTATCATTAGGAAGCCAACCAGAAAAAATACAACAGGCTGCTATGGAAGCCCGAAAATTAGGGTTATCACTAGAGCAAGTAGATAAAATAGCAGGTTCATTATTATCTTTTGAATCTTCTATTGAAGCTGAAATGGAAGCTGAATTATTAACAGGTAAACAATTAAATTTAGATAAAGCCAGATCATTAGCATTAAATAATGATTTAGCAGGGGTAGCTAAAGAAATAGGTAAAAACCAAGCAATATTAGGAGCATTTGCATCTGGTAATAGAATACAACAAGAAGCTACAGCTAAAGCTATGGGTATGTCTAGGGATGAAATGGCTAAAATGATTTATCAACAAAAAATAGCTAATGGTTTAACGGCAGAACAAGCTGCAGCAGCTGCAGATGTATCTGTATCTGAAGCAAAACGATTAACAGCTCAAGAAACCATAGCTAAAGTAATGGATAAAATGACTCAAGGAGCAGCTTCATTCCTTGATAAAATGATGCCTATATTAGATAATACTTATCTTATAGAAGCATCAATGATTGTAATTGGAGCTGTTGTAGTTGGTAAGATAGCAAAAGGTCTTGCTGATGCAGCAAAAAGTACAGTGGATATGGCTAAAGGTGCTGCTAGTGCTTTAAAAGGTATGGGAGGGTCTAAAGGTGGAGGAGATGATACACCTGATCTTAAGAAAAAACCTGATACAAAGGGAATGGATAAAAAATCCGGAGAAGGAATAAAAGCATATTTAAAAGGTTTAGGTGATGGTTTGGCTTCTATTGGTAAACAGATGGGTAATGTAATAAAAGGAGCAGTAGCATTAGGTATAGCTGGTATAGTTTTAGGGGGAGCATTTGCTGTAGCTCTAATGATGATTAAAGATGTAGATCCTATACAAATGATTGCATTTTCAGCTTCATTAGCTATGTTAGGTCTTACAATGGCAGTAATGGGTAATATAGGTGGTAATATAATAGTAGGAGCATTAGCTATGGGAATATTAGCCTTAGCATTAATACCAGCTGCCTATGCTTTTAGTTTATTAGCTGAGGTAGATATAGCAAAAATGATTGCATTTTCTTTAATGTTACCTTTATTAGCATTAGCAGCAGCAGGATTAGGATTTATAGCACCATTTATTGCAGCTGGGTCAGCAGCATTAGTAGTATTAGGAGTAGGTATGCTGGCTGTCTCATTAGCTTTTGGTGCGATGGGGGGTGTAGATATAGAAAAAATAAAAATACTTGGAGAAGTTTTACCATCAATTGGATTAGCTGCTGCCAAATTAGGAATTATGGCACCATTTATTGCAGCTGGGTCAGCAGCAATGGTATTACTATCAGTAGGTATGCTAGCTATTGGATTGGGAAGTGCAGCAATGGGGAATGTAGATGCAGAACAATTAAGAATATTTTCAGAAGTTCTACCAGGATTAGGATTAGCAATGGCAGGATTAGGATTTATGGCACCATTTATAATAATGGGATCTTTTGCATTAGGTGCTATGTCATTAGCTTTAGTACCATTAGCATTAATGGGTCCTGGATTAGCAATAGCTTCAACAGCATTGATGGGAATGGCTCAAGCATTAAGAGAAGTAGGATCAGCTTTAGGTGAGATTGATGGAAGTAAATTAGATAAGTTAGAAGATTTTGCTATAACTAGTGCTGTAACAGGAGCAGCATCAGGAGTAATGGCAGCAATTGCATCTCCAATAGCAGCATTAGGAGGAATGTTAGGGGGAGGAGATGATGGTGATGATGCACAAATGCAAATCGTTGAAAAACTAGATCAACTTATTGCAATAGTAGAAAAAGGAGGGGATGTTATTTTAGATGGAGCTTTAGTAGGTAAAAACCTAGCAATTGCATCCTCCAAAATGGGTTAATATTTATAACAAAACAATTAAAATTAAATAATTATGGCGCAATCATTAGAAAACAAATTTGAATCCAATGGATCCGTATTAGGGTATCCAAATAACCCATCCCAACCAGTATCTACACCAGGTGGTATAGGTGCTGCAGTTAGATCATCAACAATGCATGACCAATATTCATATGATGGTAATCCAATATCAGCAGATGTATCACCTAGATTTGATAATGCTGGTGGAGCTTCTGGTAATGTATCATTACCATCTCCAACAGGACTTCAACCTTTTACAGGACCTCAAAATGGTGTAGCAGCAGGAGCTGGATTTAATACTTACAATAACAATAGTACATACGATAGTTTTATATTAAGTCAAGGAGCAACTAAGTAATACACACATAATGCCGTTAATAAATTCAACTACTGATTTTAACAAGTTGAAGTACACTTCAAGTGGTGGTGATAGGTGGGATCAAGGTAAAAGTGGTCAACCCTATATAGTAAAACCTATACCAGGAGCAGATGATACTTTTGAACAACAACTTGATGGACAACCCCAATCTAATGGAGGGGTTGATTTTTTATTAAGGGGTGGATTAAAGGCCGTAAATGCTGCGTTAACTGACGTCAGTAGACTAACACAAATGTTGTTTGATACTAAGTCGCCAAACGGGTTTGAATTCATAGCTACACAAAATGTATTATCACGTAATAATGTAAAAACAGAATCTTCTTTTGGTATTGGTTACGCTGGAGGAGCACTTAATCAAGGTTTATATACACCTGTAGGTACTTTACTCCAAGCAGGAGTAGGCTTTTTAGGTGCAAATTTAAATTTATTTGGGCTAGACCCAACTTCCCCAATGACGGGAGTAGGAGGTGATTCGTTTAATGGATTTTTTCCTTCAACAGGTTTAAATACTTATTTTTCTACAATAAACCAACAAAACTTAACTAATGATATTGAAGATTCAAATAGATTAGTTAATCTAAATAATGCAGTTAATACTAATACAACATCAAAAACATTAAGAGGTAATATAACATTAAATCCTGGGGGAAATACTCAAACTAATATATTACAATATGGTGGAGGACCAGGTTCAATTTTAGGTATAGGAAATACTAATATTCCATTTGCTGATCAAAGAACAGGATTACAAAATGCAAAATTACCAAAAGTTATCCCTTTTATAAACCCAGATGGACCTGATAATTATAGTGTATATGGTATACGTCAATATCAAACAGGAACAGAGATAAGCAATGGTGGGTTTGCAGACGGTTCTCAAGTAGCTAAAGGAAATTTATTTATATCTGGGTCAGGTGTTACTGGAACCTTTGCTAATATTTATCCTGATTTTAATGGTTATGGGTTAATTGAGGGTTTAGCTCTTAATCTTGGCTCTAATAGTTATATAGACCAACCAGCAGGTAGTATTTATAGTTTTAATAATAGTGTGTATGCTGGATTAGAAGGAAATGATAGGTTAACATCAAATGATTTAAAACTAGATATAAGAGGTACTCGTGTTTTAACACAAGATGATCTTTATTCAATACCAGTAGCCTCTGAAACAGGATTAACTAATGTAGCTGATTTTAGAACAAAAATAATAAAAGATTTTGGGTTATCAACGGCACAAGATCCAAATGCTGTATCTTCAGTATTATCTATTTCACCAAATTATGTAACAAAAAATAAACAAGTAAGAGTAAATCAAGGGGATCCAGGTAAAGGTAGTGGTTTAGGGGTAAAAAATGTTTTACATTATGGGGTAGCTGCAAACACATTACAGGCAATAGATAAAATAAATGCATTAAAAATGTATGAATCAACAGTAGTAGATTTAACAAAAGCTACTAATGATTTTGTTAAATTTAGAATAGCTGTTATAAACAATGATACTGCTGATGGATCAGCAACTTACATTCATTTTAGAGCACTTATAGATGGTTTTAGTGATGCCTATACAGCAAAGTGGGACTCAGTTCAATATGTTGGTAGAGGAGAAGAATTGTATAATTATAAAGGATTTGGAAGAGATATAAGTATGGATTTTACAGTTTATGCACAATCTAAAGCCGAACTTATACCAATGTATAAAAAATTAAATTATTTAGCATCAACTCTTGCACCAGATTACAATGCAGCTGGGTTTATGCGAGGAAATATGGTACGTTTAACGGTAGGAGGATATTTATATGAGCAAGCAGGGATAATAAAAAGTTTAACTTATACAGTACCAATGGAGTCAACATGGGAAATAGCAATTAATGAAACAGGTGGAATTGATGAATCAGTTAAAGAATTACCACACATGATTAAAGTAACAGGAATGTCATTTACACCAATACAAAGTTTTGTTCCTGCAAAAGCCGATAGTTTAGAAGATCCAACACAGAAATATATAGCATTAGCCAACTCAGCAGGAAGTACAAATTATGAAGATACTTATGCTATAGATTATCAGCAACAAGGATCAAATGAAAGTAATGCTATTTAATAAAGAATATGAATAGATATCAAGACATAACAATATTAAGAAATGAAAATAGATTTGTTGGAACTATTAGGGATAAATACTATAAAACAGTTGAATATCCAGAAATTAGTCCAAGTGAAAATGACATTTACGTTCAAACAGAATTTGGTGATAGGTTAGATTTATTAGCGTTCCAATTTTATGGAGATGTTTCTTTATATTGGATAATAGCTATTACAAATCCAGATAAAGTTAATTTTGGTTCACTTTATTTATCACCAGGTTCACAATTAGCAATCCCAAGAAATATTAGTGGGATTATAGACAGTTTTAATAAATTAAATGAGTTATAATTATGGCAGGAAATATAATGGGTGGTCCTTTTTTCCCATGGGTCACTAAACAAATAGAAGCTAGACAAAGATCATTAGGTGAAGGTAGTAGTAGTAACCCAACGAATCTGCTTTACCAACAATCTAAAACTCCATGGCTTAGATTAGCTAGTTCTGTTGATTTTTATAATGATGAAGGTGGAGGGATAGATATTTTAAAACGGTTAGGTGGTTTAGATGGCATTAATGAGAGTGAAATAACAGGTCCAGGAGCAGCAAAAAATTTTATATTACAAGGAGGATCTATAGCTTTAACTGCTGACTCCTATAAAGCTAATGCTGGTTTAAATTTAACAGATCGAACATTTAATGGAGCTTATGGTTGGGGTGGAGTATCAAATAGAGGATTAGTACCTATGCCTGGTATTACAGGGGCATCAGTTAAATTTTTAAATAATGGTGCTTTAACTAAAACAGAAATTACCATAAAATGTTATAGTAGAAATCAATTGGCATTAGTTGATGCCTTATACATGAGACCTGGATATTCTTTATTATTAGAATTTGGATGGAGTACGTATTTAGATACAGAGGCTCAAGCTGTTTCCCCTCCATTAAGTACATATGATAATTTTTACTCACCAGCACTTAGTTATTTATTTGATCCAAATATTCAAGGAGCAAACCAACATATACTAGTACAAAAAATATTAAAAGAAAGAAAAGTAAGATCTGGTAATTACGAGGGAGTATATGGTAAAATAACTAATTTTAAATGGAGTTTAAATCCTGATGGGAGTTATGATTGTATAGTTTATCTAACAGGATTAGGGGAAATAATAGAATCTCTAAAAATGAATATTAATGCAGGATCAGCAGATGGTTTTTCCCCATCTGAAGAAGATGAAGAAGATGATGATACTCCTCCAATAATAGCAAATGCTTACAAAACAACATTAAATAGTATACTATATAATATATACCAAAAGGCATCAAATGACTTAAGGCCACCAAAACCACCTATTGTAAATAAAACTTTCCTCCAAAAACTTAATGTTTTTGATGATTTAGGAAGATTTGTAAATGATACTATTGATGCTATTGTAAAACCTATACTAACTGCAGGTAGTGGAAATCAAAAGGACCATATTAAGGATGCAGTTATAGAAGATTTTCCTATGATTAATTCTTCAACAGGCGAAATGGAAACCAGAGGAATAGTAATACCTAGTGCTATGTTAGCTCTTGGTGGTATAAATATGGATGTAAATAAAAATGAATCACCTCAAATTTTTATAACATTTGGATATCTTATGGCATTAATACAAAAAAACATTGTACCCCATACAGAACAAAGAAAAGTTCCATATTTTTATTTTGATATGAATTTTAATAATCTTGATTTAGATAGGAATTTTATTAAAAAGATACCAGGTCAAGTTTCATTAAATCCTAAAATATGTTTAATACCTTATTATAATAATAATATAACGCAAGAAATGTTTGGGGCAGAATTTGTAAAACAAGGTTTTGATATTGAATTTAATCAATTAGAAGACAAGAGATCTAATCTTAATAAAACTTTAAGAAAAGGAGCAGATTGGGATGCTGGTGAAGTATATTTAGGTAGATTAGCTTGCTTATATATAAACATTAATCATATAGCAGCAGTTTTAGAGGCTATAGGTAAAGCTGAAGATGGTTCAAAATCTATGTTAGAATTTTTAAATACTCTTATTGGAGATTGTACTAGATCTTTAGGTGGGTTAAATGATATAATAATAAAAAACAATCAAGATGGTACAAGAGTAGGATTTTTTGAAAATATACCACAAAGATTTAACACTCCTCCACCAGAAATAACACTAGCAGATCCTTGCAGGTTTAATACTTTTGGGTTTACAGATGGTGTTGGAGGTAGTATAGTAAGAAATATAGGAATAGATGGTAGTATTTCTTCTAACTTTTCAGCTATGATAACAATAGGAGCTCAAAGTAATGGTAATCAAGTAGGAGGAAATGCCACGTCTTTTTCTAATTATAATAGTGGGTTAATAGATAGAGTTATACCTACAAAAACTCACACAGGTCCAGATGATTTTGAAAAAGCAGATTATGATGAAGATGGAGTAATATCAGATGAGGAAGCAGAACGATATTCAGAAGAACAAGAAAATACAAAAGCCAACCTTTTAAAACAAGCTGAAAATGTTAATACTACTTTAAATAAAATAACTAAGAGTGGGTGGTTTTATAAAACGCTTGGGTTTTTAGGATTTGGAGGAGTAACTGGGGGTGTGTTTGCAGATGTTTATAGAGATAGAGATTGGATGGATGATGATATAGAAATGATTCAAGAAGTAGGAACACAATATTTAAGCCTTTTAGATGGTTTACATACTCAACCCCAAGGAAGTGGAGGTACAGGACAATTAAATGCACCATTTTTTCTTCCCTTTAATTTAAGTTTAGATTTAGATGGTATAGGAGGTATTGGATTAATGCAAAAATTTAATATAGATGAAAAAATATTACCACCAACATATGATAAAGACTCAGTTGAAATTATTGTAAGAGGAGTAAATCATAAAGTAGATTCAAGTAGTTGGACAACATCTTTAGAAACTCAATCAACCCCAACTTCTAAAAACCCACCAGTTGAAAAAGGATCTATATTTTCTAAGATATCAGCAATTTTTAATCCTCAAGTTTTCCAAGAAGCACCTCCAGAATCAGATTTACCAGAATTATTAAGAATGAGAGTAACTAGAATAATGGATGATGGAGAACAAACTTTAGGGATAATGGATATTATTGCAGAGGATGAACAAACTGTATTATTTTCATTAGCTACATCAGAATTACCATGGTTAGGTAACCAAAATAATATTAGTTGTATTCCAGCTGATACTTACAAAGTAAAATCTCATGTTAGTGGAAAGTATGGTAGATGTTTTTGGTTAGTAGGTAATGCTGCAAATGGTTATAAATTTAATGAATTATATGGTAATGGGTATACTAGAGGAGCTGTATTAATTCATATGGCCCCTAAAGCACCAAAATGGTTACATGGTTGTATAGGTCCAGGTCTTAAATTTAACATGCAAAATAATCAAAAAGGTAGGCAAAAAGGAACAGGTCAATTTTATCTTGAACCTTCCAAAGCACAATCTCAACAAGCAATAAATAAAATATTAGACAAATTATATAGTGCCGGTTCATTTGAATTACAAATAATAAATCAAGGAGGAGCTATTAACTTTGACAACCCTACCCCACAATGGTCAGAATTACCTAGAACTTTTGATACTAGTGTTCAAAATCTAGCTGGTGCTAAAAACCTTTTACCTAACCCATATAAAGGCAAATAATGTATATACCTAAAAATAGAATAAAGACTAATTTATATACTCGTGGAAACGAATATCAAAATAAAGAAACAAAAGTACCTTATATAGGTCACTATTGGACCATGTATAATGGTAAAACTTTTACAGGTAAAAACCCCAATGAACAACCTCAAATAGAATTAGAGGATCTTCAATCTGCTACTGATAATGTTTGGCAGGCAGAATCAAATAATGAAGAATTTGAACAATATGTGGACACCTGGGATAGTGAAGTAGTTCCTGGTCAAATGCAAGATTTAAATATGATAACAACATATAATTTTGTTACAGAAACAGACATTGCATCAATAAGATATACCCCACAACAATATTATCCAACTCCTACAGAAAAAGAATATGAACTTGGTGTATTTACTAGATATTTTGCATGTAAAGTAAATGAACCTTCTTATTTAGAATTAAATAAAAAGACATATGATAAAATGCGTAAAAGAGACCCTGAAATAGTATGGATAGTATATAAAATATTTAAACTTCAATGGACTTTAAAAGGAATCACTTCACAACCTGAATTAGAAATAACAAATGCTAACTCTGGTCAAATAAGATTAATAGAAGAAAGAAAAAAATTAAGTGGGTTTAATGAATTTTTAAATAGTAATTATTTAGAGTTTTATGTTGCGGGTATTAATGAAGTATTAATGTCCAATGGAGATGGACTTGTCCTTCCTGATGGAACAGCATATATTGGAGAATATCATATAATGGCAGATGGAACTCCTATGACTGGTAGATCTCATAATAAAGGCAATAATATTGTTTTAGAACAAATTTATGATTAAACTTGGATTGTAGATAAACCCATCGTATATTGAATCAAAATAAGAGTTATGTTTTGGTTAGTTGAAGATGATAAGCAGTTAGGGTTATTTAAAAATTATGTTAGGGAAGAAGCCTTTGTTGAAATAATTCCATATAATAATTTAGAACATCCAACAAAAAGTGGCATTTGTGCTGTTTATATTCGCCCGTTAAATGCCGCAAAAGGTTTTATATTGACAAACGACCATAGTGAGACATTAAACGTTGGTATAGACGCTATAGAATGCATATTAAACACATTAGATAGAGTATATG
>MDTF01003968.1_pt1 | contig 11579 bp, 9 predicted proteins | sample 811191 | NCBI WGS metagenome assembly MDTF01 (sample SAMN05326649, study PRJNA326480) | marine metagenome | isolation source: seawater | place: Southern Ocean | collected 2011
ACGGAACAGACGCTATTGAAATTGAAGATACCTATCTGAGATTTGATCAAAACATAGCCGATTTATTTAAATTTTTAGATACAGAAGTAGGTGTTGGAAAATATACTGTTTTTCTTACCGCAGATCATGGAGCAGCTCAAGTACCAGCATACCTTCAATCTCTAGAAATTCCTGCACCTTATTTTAAATCTAAAGAATTTAAAAAATATTTATCAAAAGTTTCAAAAGTCAATTTTGGAGATGAATCTATTATTGAAAATGTCTCTAATTACCAAATTTTCTTAAACAAAGAAAAAATAAAAAAGCTACAATTAAATACAGAAGATGTTGCTGCTATTTTTGCTAAAGAAGCCTTATTATTTGATGGAATCTATAAAACAATCACATCAAAAACATTACAAACTACTCAATTTACCTCCGGAGTTCTAGAAAAGGTACAGCATAGCTATAATCAGAAAATTTCTGGTGATGTAATTCTAATTCCTACACCTGGTGCTATTTCTAGAGGAAAAACAGGAACAACTCACGGCTCTGCTTATAGTTATGATACTCACGTACCCATTATCTTTTATGGTGCTGGAATAAAAAATGGGTTTTCTCACAAAGATTATAACGTAAGAGATATTGCCCCAACGTTGGCTACCTTGCTTGGAGTAGAGTTTCCAAATGGGAATTCAGGAAAGGTTATTGAAGAAGTTTTAGAATAATCTGATGAAAAAGTTTATTTATATTTTGTTTTTTATTTTTAGCCTAAGTTCTTTAGGACAAGAATATAGCCTTATGGAAAAATTTGTGCTCCCATCTGAAGTTGAGGAAACTTCTGGACTCATCTTTTTAAACGGTAAAATAATCACCCATAACGACAGTGGAGATGATCCAAATCTATATGAAATTGATACTATTAGTGGAACTATCTCAAGAATAATTAATATCACCAATGCAACTCATATAGATTGGGAAGATATTAGTCAAGATAATACTCATATTTATATTGCTGATATCGGAAACAATAACGGAGATAGAGATAATTTAATAATTTATAAAATTTTAAAATCTGATTTTATTTCCTCTACAAGTGTCACAGCTGAACAGATTACTTTTTCTTACGAAGATCAAACAGATTTTGCATCTCAACCAAACAATTCAAATTTTGATGCTGAAGCTATTGCGGTATATCAAGAAAATATTTTTATTTTTTCTAAAAACTGGGTAGATTTTAAAACCAATGCTTATGTTATTCCAACCGCTACTGGAAACTATTCTGCAGAAAAAGTAAGTTCTTATGATTCACAAGGCCTAATTACAGGAGTTAGTTACAATGCTAGTACTGATGGTTTTTTATTTTGTGGATAAATAATACACTTATACCTTTTTTGCTTTATGTAGGCCATGACAGACCATCTTCGCTAGATATTTTCGGAGGAGTCCCAACAAGAATAGACTTAATAGATTCTATTTTTTTAGAACAAGGAAGTCAAATAGAAGGAATTACTTTTTTTGAAGACTCCAAGTATTATATTTCAAGAGAGTTTTTTTCAACTAATATTGGTACTGCTACATTTGAGTTTCCTCAAAAGCTGTACGAATTTTACAATCCACTAGATAATTTACTATCAATAACAGATGATGAGTTCTCAGATTTAATATCTGTAGTTCCAAACCCTATTGAAGACTCTTTTAAAATTATCCAAAAAAACAAGCATCAAGAAATTCAATCCTTTAGTTTATTTTCTTTGAATGGAAGAAAAAAAATTTCAAAAAAAAAGCAAGATGAAATTAATCTAAAAAACATTTCAAAAGGGGTATATCTTTTAAAGATTGAATTTAAAAATGGTGGAAAAGTTGTTAAGAAAGTTATTAAAAAATAATTGTTTGTAAAACTTTCGCCTACCTTCTTGGTAGAAAAACCTCTGCCATCATACAACGTGCACTTCCCCCTCCACAAGCCTCAATAGTATCTAAGGGACTAGAAATGATTTTACAGTGATTACCTATTTGTGCTAATTGAGATTGATTTAATGAGTCATATGCAGCTTGACTCATCACTAGAAATAATTCATCATTTGTACCTCGGACTTGCAACATATTTCCTGCAAAATTATTTACTTGCTCTTCAGAGATTTCAATAACTTTTTTACCATCTTCTTTCAAATGTTTTAACACATTCTTTCGCTCTTTTTTGTCATCTATACTTGCTAGACAAATGACAGCAAATGTTTCTGCTAAGCACATCATTACATTTGTGTGATAAATTACTTCTCGGTTGTTATCTACTGTTTGATTTGCTATAAAAAGCACGGGTGTATATTCAAAATCTTCACAAAATTCAATAAACAAATCTTCATCAGCTCTTGGTGATAAGGCACAATAGGCTTTTCTATTAACTCTGTCTAACATTAAACTTCCTGTTCCTTCCAAGAAAACATTGTCTTGCTCAGCAACAGAATAATCAATACTATTCTTAATAACAAATCCTTTTGCTTCTAATTGATCTAAAATATCTTCTCTTCTTTCAAACCGTCTATTTTCAGCAAACATTGGATACAAACCGACTGTACCATTTTCGTGAAAAGAAATCCAATTATTTGGAAAAATAGAGTCAGGTGTATCTGACCCTTCTATATCAGAAATTACAATTACAGTAACTCCGTGTGATTGAAGCTTCTCTACATAATTATCAAACTCTTTTTGAGCATCAGCATTCACTGAAGCAGGTAACAAATTATCTAATACCTTTTGGTAGAAATTATTAACTGATGTTTGCTCATTCATCCTAAAATTAATTGGACGAATCATTAGAATTGTATTGGTGGTTTGTTGCATAGTGCTTAGTTTCACATGCAAAACTATTACTTTTTTAGCTTACAAAAAAACAAACTGTAATTAATTGAAAAAATCTTAAATAAAAGTTAAATAACTTAAAAACAGTACTTTGTATTTTATTTAACAATATCATGTGTGTGAATTATTTAACAATAAACTAATTTTGTTAAACAAAAAATCATCAAATACAAATTTCATGAAAAATATATTAAAATTATTCAAAATAACACTTTTACTTTTAACCTGTATTACGGTGTTATCTTGTGGTGATGATAAAAGTGATTCAATTTACATAGATGAACCAAAAAACATCTTAGAGATTGCAGTTAACGAGCCTGATTTAAGTAATCTAGTTACTGCTCTTGGATTAGCTGATGGCAATTTAGTTAGTTTACTTAGTGGAGGTGAGTACACTTTATTAGCACCAAATAACTTCGCATTTGATCTTTTTTTAACTACTAATGGTTTTGCATCTTTAGAAGATGTACCGTCAGATTTACTTTCAAAAATTCTTTTAAACCATGTCATTTCTGGTACGGTGAATTCTACAGCACTAACTAGTGCAGGTTCGGGGTACGCAACTACAAACGCAACAAATATGGACGGTGATAATTTGAGTTTATATTTTAACACGTCTTCAGGTGTACAATTTAATGGAGTTTCTAACGTAATTAAAGCTGATTTACTTGCTTTAAATGGTATAGTTCATGTTGTTAATGAAGTAATTGGATTGCCAACAGTTGTTACTTTTACAACAGCAGATCCAAACTTTTCTACTCTATTAAGTGCTCTAACAAGAGATGATCTGACTACTGATTTTGTAAGTATATTATCAATAGATTCAAACACTGATCCTGCCCCATTCACAGTATTTGCTCCTATTAATGAGGCATTCAATAGACTCCTTACAGAACTAGACATAACCTCCCTATCAGATATTGATGAGCCAACACTGGATGCAGTTTTAAAGTACCATGTTGTTGTAGGTGCAAATGTATTAGATTCTGAGTTAACAGATAATTTAACGATAACTACACTGGGTGGAGACATTACGGCTAATATTAGTGGTGGCGCTACACTAACTGATAGTTCAGGAAGAATAAGTGAAATTATTACTACGAATATTCAGGCAAATAATGGTGTAATCCATGCAATAAATAAAGTTATACTACCATAAAAAATTGACATACAAGAAAGTTTATTAGTACTGGTAAACTTTTTTTTGGTAATTACTAATTAATTAATCTATAGATTAAAATAGCTGTTCTTTTGGTTAAGGATTCAATCGTTTTTAAGTTTACAGTTTCTTTTGGTGTGTGTGCACCTGAACCCATAACTCCTAAACCATCTAAACAGTCAACATATTGAGCTACAAAAGAAACATCTGCAGCCCCTCGTTTTGACGGATCATATGCATTAACTCCAGATTGATTTAAATCTAAACTAACTTGATTTAGTTTATCTAATAGTTTTTTATTTCCCTGTGTTGGAAACATAGCAGGATAACTGTCAGTAAAAGAAATCACAGCTGAAGTCTGAGGTAAATTATTGGCAACTATTTCACGCATTTTAGCACGTGCATTTTCTTTTTGTTCCTCAGAGATAAATCGTAAGCCCCCTTTTACAATTGCTTTTTGAGATACTACATTGCTTTTTCCAAAGGCTTTACCTTTACTTAAAACTGCTTCTAAACTGACTTGGGTTCCTCCTAATATAACACCTGGATTAAATGTCAGGTATTTTTCTCCTTTTACCTTGTTATAAAATTCATTTAAAATTCTAGATAGCTCAAAAACTGCTCCTGCTCCAACTTTTTCACTAAAAATTCCAGAAGAATGTGCACGTTTTCCCTTAACCTCAACTTGCCAACCAGATGATCCCCTCCTAGCAATTGAAGCATTGTCAAATCCTGTAGAGGTCTCAAAACCCAAAGCTATATCACTCCTTTTTGCTGCATTAATTAAATCTTTTCTACTAATTGATAACGGTTTGCCAGTCGATTCTTCATCACCCGTAAAAGCAATAATTATTTGGGTATTGTTTAGTAGATTATTTTCAAAAAGTGCTTTTAAAGCATATAATATTATTACGTTTCCACCTTTCATATCGTTTCCTCCTGGTGCAATTGCTATAGTGTCATTTACTTTTTCAAACTCCTGAAAGGGGCTATCTTCTTCAAATACAGTATCTAAGTGCCCTATGAGTAATAATTTTTTTCCAGTAATATTTTTTGTTTTTTTTGTTTCTACAAATAAATGTCCAGATCTATTAACCTTTGATAAATCTATCCAGTTAGTTTGAAAATCAATTTGCTCAAAAGCTTCTCTAAAAACCATTCCTACCTGCTTCACTCCTTTGTGATTCATGGTTCCACTATTAATATTTACAATTTTTTCTAAAAAACTAATAGCTTCTTCGTTATTGATTTCTATAGTTTTTATAATTTTATTTTCAACTCTTGATATTTTTTGAGAAAATGTGGCAGATATATTGAATAAAAAAATGAATGTCACTACTTTAAAAATGAATGGATGTTTCATATATGAATGTATTTGAATTAATCTCTTACTAAAGGTAATGTAGAACATCGTAATAATCCTTCTTGTTTGGCAATTTCTGCATAGGGAACTGCTTCTACCGTAAATCCTTTATCTTTGAGCCATGAATTTAGTCTAGTGAAGTTTTTTTCTGAGACGATAATGTCTTCAGAGATAGAAAAAACATTACTATTCATATGAAACATTTCTTCTTTAGATATTTCAAAGACATTCTCTTTACCAAAAAAATCTACCAACCAATTGAATTCTTTTTCAACTAAGAATCCGTTTTTGTGAAGAATTGCTTTGTCTTTTCCGATGGGTTGGAAGCAACAATCTAAATGTAATGCATTCTCTTTGGGTTTGTCATTAGATTTTCTTAGCTCAAAAGATTTAACAATTTTATGAGGAAATAAATTTCGTAATTCATCTACTGCATTGGTATTTGTTCTAGCGGTAATATAATCTGAATAATCTTTACCTGAATAAGTTCCTATAAAAATATAATTGTTCCATGGCATTACATCTCCACCTTCAACATGGCAATCTTCTGGTAATGTAATTCTATTTTGTATTGGTATTTGATGTAAGATATGATCTATTGCTAAAATCTCTTGATCTCTGTTTGGAAGTATATTAGCTCTAATAAATTTATCTTCAATTACAAAGCCGATATCCCTAGAAAAAATTTGATTATAGTTTTCTATAACTTTAGGTCGGTATACTTTTATACCATATTTTTTAAATACACTTAGAACTGAATCCATTTCTAGAATCATATCTTGTTCTTTAGGATAGGTTCCTGCTAAGACATGTATTTTACTTTTTGGATCGTAGCATTCTTCTAGAGTTGGTGTGGGACCATTATGAGAAGCTATCCCTAAAACCACAGCTCTTAACCGAGATGTTTCATTTTGAATATTTAAATGTAACATAAAAAAATATTAAAGAAAAATCTTTAAAAGGTATTAAAACTAAAAAACACGATTGAAAATAGAAATAATTTATTTTATTGATTTAACTAATTAAAAAAATACTTTTGTAGCGCACTATTTTCAATGTTTTGTGATCTACCTCTGCGAGATTTTTTTAAATTCTCTATGAGTTTCTCCTGTATAAATTTGACGAGGACGTCCAATAGGTTCATTTCTTAAACGCATTTCTCTCCATTGAGCTATCCAACCAGGAACTCTTCCAAGAGCAAACATTACAGTAAACATATCTGTGGGGATACCCATCGCTCTGTATATAATTCCAGAATAAAAGTCCACATTGGGGTATAAATTTCTGTCTATAAAATATTTATCATTTAAAGCTTCTTTTTCGAGTTCCTTTGCTATATCGAGTATAGGATCTACAACACCTAATTCTGTTAATATTTCATCAGCAGCAACTTTAATGATTTTTGCTCTAGGATCAAAATTTTTATAAACTCTATGTCCAAAGCCCATAAGTCTAAATGAATCCTTTTTGTCCTTAGCTTTCATCATATATTTTTTAGAATCACCTCCATCTTTTTTTATAGACTCTAACATTTCAAGCACGGCCTGATTTGCACCACCATGAAGAGGTCCCCATAGAGCAGATATTCCCGCAGAAATTGAAGCAAATAATCCTGCATGTGAAGAACCAACAATTCTAACAGTTGATGTAGAACAATTTTGTTCGTGATCAGCATGTAAAATTAAAAGCTTATTTAATCCTTTAACTAATACTTCGTTTTGAGAATATTCTTGATTTGGCTTATTAAACATCATCTTGAGAACATTTTCTACATATCCTAAAGAATCGTCACCATAATCAAGCGGAAGACCATTCTTTTTCCTGAGGGTCCATGCAACCAAAACAGGTATTTTACCAAGAACTTTTACAATATTGTTATATAGAGCCTGCTTACTTCTCTCATAATCAATATTATTATTTTGATCATTAGTTGGGTTAAAAGCAGTTAGAGCACTCGTAAGAGAGGACAAAACCCCCATTGGATGTGCTGATTTTGGAAATGCGTCTAAAATCTTTTTAATATCGTCATCTACAATACTCTCTTGAATAATATCATCGTGAAATTTAAGATATTCTTCTTTGCTAGGTAATTCTCCGAAAATTAGTAGATATGCCACTTCTAAAAAGCTAGCATTATTTGCCAAATCTTCTATATCATATCCTCTGTATCTTAGGATTCCTTTTTCACCATCTAAAAAAGTAATTTTACTCTCACAAGAGCCTGTGTTTTTAAACCCTGGGTCTATAGTTGTAATACCATTGGTTAATGTTCTGAGATTTTTAATATCAATAGATAGCTCATTTTCAGTTCCTTCTATCAATGGGAATTCATATGAATTTTCTCCAATCTGTATTTTTGCTATATCTGCCATATTCTATAAATTTTATTTTTTTCGAAGTCCAACAAAGATAGCTATTTTAGAGGGGTTTAAAAAAGCTATACTAGTTTTAAAAGATGAAAAAATAAAATTTAGAATAATAAAAAACCTCATACTAAATAGTATGAGGTTTTTTATTATTAGTAAAAACAAGGTCTATATATTGAATGCCTTTTCTTGTGGGAAATAAGCTATATTTCCCAGCTCTTCTTCAATTCTTAACAGTTGGTTGTATTTCGCCATACGGTCTGAACGCGAGGCTGATCCGGTCTTTATTTGACCACAATTTAAGGCTACTGCTAAATCTGCAATTGTTGTATCTTCAGTTTCTCCTGAACGGTGACTCATAACAGATGTATACCCTGCATTTTTAGCCATATTAACTGCATCAATTGTTTCAGTTAATGTACCTATTTGATTTACCTTGATTAGAATAGAATTAGCAATTCCATTTTCAATTCCACGAGATAAACGTTTTACATTTGTTACAAACAGATCATCACCTACTAGCTGAACTTTATGACCTACTTTTTCTGTTAAATATTTCCAGCCTTCCCAGTCATTCTCATCCATTCCATCTTCTATTGAAATAATTGGATAATTTGCTGCTAATTCAGCTAAATAATCTGCCTGTTCTTTACTAGATCTAATTTTCCCTGTTTCTCCTTCAAACTTAGAATAGTCATAGTTGCCATTAACATAAAACTCTGCAGCAGCACAATCTAGGGCAATCATGACCTCATCACCTAATTTATATCCTGCATTTTTTACAGCTAAAGCTATAGTATCTAATGCATCTTCTGTTCCTTCTAAAGTTGGGGCAAACCCTCCTTCATCACCAACTGCTGTTGATAAATTTCTATCGTGTAATACTTTCTTTAAATTATGGAAAATTTCAGATCCCATTTGCATAGCCTGAGAGAAATTTTTTGCTTTAACTGGCATTACCATAAATTCTTGAAATGCTATTGGTGCATCAGAGTGAGATCCTCCATTGATAATATTCATCATAGGTACAGGTAATGTTTTCGCTGATACTCCTCCAATATATCTGTACAAAGGCATACCTAATTCATTAGCTGCTGCTTTAGCCGTGGCTAATGAAACTCCTAGAATAGCATTCGCTCCTAATTTTGATTTATTGGGTGTTCCGTCAAGATCAATCATCATTTGATCTATTTTATTTTGCTCAAAAACAGAAAAACCAAGTAATTCCTGAGCTATTAAAGTATTCACATTCACTATAGCGTTTAAAACTCCTTTTCCCATATAATCGTTACCTCCATCTCTTAACTCTACAGCTTCATGTTCTCCAGTGGACGCTCCAGAAGGAACTGCTGCTCTACCTAAAATTCCATTTTCTGTTGTTACATCAACTTCGATTGTTGGATTCCCTCTTGAATCAAAGATTTGCCTAGCGTGAACGTTTATAATAATACTCATATTACTAAAATTTTAATTGTTTATTAATACAACAGCTAAATTACATAATATGGGCTAGTTTTATTTATAATAACATCAATTTATTACGAAAACGATTTCCCATAGAAAGAAAAATTGCGTGTAATTATCTGCAATTTAATTACAAAAAAAAACCCACTCCTAAGAGTGGGAAAAATTGCTATGAAAAAGAAAGTGATGTTAGACATCACCACTGTAAAAGTAACACATATTATTACATCAACAAACATAAATTAGAGAAAAAATTAAATAATCTCTAATATATTGTGAGATTTGTTATTTTTAGTAAATGAAAACATATAAAATATTAACATATGTTTATTTTTTTAAGTTTTCTATAAATTGATCAAATAAATATTCGGCATCATGAGGTCCAGGACTTGCTTCTGGATGATACTGAACTGAAAAACAATTTTTATTTTTTAAACGAATACCTGCAACAGTTTGATCATTTAAATGAATATGAGTTATTTCTATATATGAATGTGCTTCAGCTTCTTCTCTGTTAATTGCGAAACCGTGATTTTGAGATGTTATTTCTCCCTTACCGGTAAGTAGATTTTTAACAGGGTGATTGATACCTCGGTGGCCGTTGTGCATTTTATACGTAGAAATTCCATTTGCCAATGCAATAATTTGATGTCCTAAACAAATACCGAACAACGGTAAATTTCTTTTAATAATTTCTGTTGCTAGCTTTTGTGCTTCTATCAATGGTTTTGGATCTCCAGGTCCATTTGATATAAAATAACCGTCTGGATTCCATAATTGTAGATCTTCAAAAGTTGCGTTGTAAGGGAATACTTTCACATATGCTCCTCTTTTTACAAAATTCCTTATAATATTTTTCTTTATCCCAATATCTAAAGCTGCAATTTTATACTCAGAATTTTCATCTCCAATAAAATAAGGTTCTTTGGTAGAAACTTTAGATGCTAACTCTAAACCCTCCATACTAGGAACTTCAGATAGTTGAATTTTTAACTCATCTATATTATCTATTTCGGTAGAAATGATTGCATTCATAGCTCCATGATCTCTAATATAAGATACCAATGCTCTGGTATCTACATCTGAAATGGCAACCAAATTATGTTTTACAAACCAATCTTTTAAATTACCATCAGAGTCTACTCTTGAGTGCTCAAAACTAAAATTTCTCACAATAAGCCCAGAAATTTTTATTCCATCAGATTCTACTTCTAGATTATTAACCCCGTAATTACCTATATGAGCATTCGTAGTTACCATAATTTGTCCAAAATAAGATGGATCTGTAAATATCTCTTGATACCCTGTCATTCCTGTATTGAAACAAATTTCTCCAGTTACAGTTCCCTCAATTCCAACAGATTTTCCATAAAAAATAGTTCCATCTGCTAATAAAACTAATGCTTTTTTTCGTTGTTGATATTTCATTGAATACGTATTCTAAATTTGGTGCTAAAAAACTTATGTAAAAATAAGGATATTTATTTTTAATTTAATTTTTTATCAAAAAAAAAGGCAACTGTTTAAGTTGCCTTATTATAGAATTTTTTATTATTAAATAATATCATCTAAATTACTTAGAACTGTCTTTAAATCATTGATACTTTTGAAGGAAAACTTATTCTTAGAATAGTACCTCAAAAGAGATTTTTTTTCAGTTTCATTACTTGAAAATGAATCCAAAATGAACTTTTTCTTTAATTTAAACTCTGTGATATTGTTTTCGTTAAGAATATAGTAAACTTCTTTGTGTATTAATTTATCATTTTTTCTACTTAACATAGGGTTAACTGATCCTTCTATTAATTTTACACTATGGAAGTTTAAGATAGATACTTTATCGGATTCATAAATTACCTCAAAAACACGGCTACCAATTTCTGAATCAATTTTTTTAAATACTTTTCCAAGAATATTAATATTATCTATTTTTCTCATGTTGAGAACGAATATCGAGTCTTCCGATATTTTAGTCACAAGCCTATTAGTTCTTAAATTAAAATTAATATTATTTAAAGTAAACGTTTTATTGTCTTTTGACTTAACAATAACAGGGTAATTTTTCCAGTCTTCAAATAAATAAATAGAACCGTCTACTGTTCTTGGTGGATTAACGAATCTCATGGCAGAACCATAGGTTCCTGTCGGAGATGAATTACCTCCACTACCTGTTATTCCACTTAAAGCTAAAATATTATTGTCACTAACATTAGTAGGTGAACTCTGAGAGAATCCAATGTTAGCAATTAGGAGAAATAATATTGTTGTAATTTTTATTTTTTTCATTTTCATTTTCATTTTTATTTTTATTTTTATTTATACTTCTTATACAATGGTGTAAAATATAAAAAAAAGTTGCGTGATAAAACTTAATATATTCCAAAAG
>MDTF01015745.1_pt1 | contig 11577 bp, 8 predicted proteins | sample 811191 | NCBI WGS metagenome assembly MDTF01 (sample SAMN05326649, study PRJNA326480) | marine metagenome | isolation source: seawater | place: Southern Ocean | collected 2011
AATTATAGCAGCAGTAGCATCAATGACTTCATGTGGAAATCAAAAAGCAGATGTTAATTCTTTAGAAACAAAATTAGATTCAGCAAGTTATGCCCTAGGAATGGATATGGCTATTAAAGTAAAAGGAAATTTTGAAGAGTCTGATACAGATTTATTTTTACAAGGCTATAGAAATGGAATGGATTCTACGAATTTATTAATAGCTCAAAAAGATTTAACTGTTTTTTTAAGAGATTTCTTCCAGAAGCAACAAGCTGAAAAAAGACAAGCAAATCAAGAAAAAGCAGCTAAAGAAGCTGAATCGAAATTTGCAGAGGTTAAAAAAGAGAGTGAAGAATTTTTAGCAATCAATAAAACGAAAGAAGGAGTTAAAACAACAGAAAGTGGTTTACAATATATCGTTTTAAAAGAAGGAAAAGGAGATCGTCCAGTAGCTACTTCAAAAATTAAACTTCATTATCACGGAACTCTAATCGACGGTACTGTTTTTGATAGTTCTGTAGATAGAAAAACACCTTATGATTCTAATGTGAATCAATTTATAAAAGGATTTACAGAAGGATTATTATTGATGAATAAAGGAGCTAAATATAAATTATTTATTCCTCAAGAATTGGCTTACGGAGCAACTCCAAGACCAGGTATTATTAAACCTTTTGCTGCGATTGTTTTTGAAGTAGAATTATTGGATATAATTAAATAATAAATAATAAATGAAAAAGATTATTTACATCTTAGTACTTTCTTTTCTAGTAATTGGTTGTAGCACAGCTGCTAAATATAAAGATTTAAAAGAAGGTCTTTATGCAGAAATACAAACGAATAAAGGCGATGTTCTTTTAGAGTTATATCTAGAAGACGCACCTATGACAGTTGCAAATTTTGTGTCTTTAGCAGAAGGAACTAATACTAAAGTCACAGATTCTATACAAGGAAAAAAATACTTTGATGGTATTCGTTTTCATAGAGTTGTAAATAATTTTATAATTCAAGGAGGAGATCCAACAGAAACAGGAACAGGAACTGCAGGTTATAGATTTGGCGATGAATTTACCAAAGACAAAAATGGTAAATTATTACACATTCATGGTGATGCAGGAATGTTATCTATGGCAAATGGTGGTCCAGGAAGTAATGGAAGTCAGTTTTTTATTACACATAGATCAATACCGCATTTAGATGGTAAGCACACTGTTTTTGGTAAAACGGTTATAAATACCTTGCAATTAAAGCAATTGAAACAACAAGTTAAAGATACTTTAAAGCTTAAGAAAGCTATAGATTCTTTAAGAATGTCTGTTGTAAATAGCATTGCAAAATTTGATACTATCCATACTGTTAAAATAATTAGATTAGGTTCTAAAGCGAATTCTTTTGAAGCTGCGAAAGTTTTTGATAATGAGTTGATGAAGTATGCTGAAAGTCAAAAAGATAGAAATAAGAAAGAGAAAGATGAAGATGAAATTCGTTTTTCGAAATACTTAGAAAATAAAGCAGTTTTTTTAGCAAATATGAATGAATCTAAAGCTATTAAAACAGCTTCTGGTTTGCGTATTTTAAAGTTGAAAAGTAACCCATCAGGAAGGAAAGTGGTAATGAATAAACCTGTAAAATCTCATTTTACATTATACATAGCAGATGGTAAAGAAATTCAATCTACATTAGATTCTGGAGAACCATTTGTATTTCAGTTAGATGATACAGAAAAACCTATGATTACTGGTTTTAAAGAAGGTGCTGCTACTTTAAGAGTTGGTGAAAAAGCAAGGTTGTTTATTCCTTATTATATAGGTTTTGGGGAAGCCAAATATGGCCCTTTTCCAGCAAAATCTGATTTAGTTTTTGAAATAGAAATCATAGAAATAGGTGAATAATTTGTTTGACTCAATAATACATAAAGATAAAGAATTACTTATTTTCTTAAATAATTTAGGAAGTGAACAATGGGATTCATTTTGGTTATTAATTACCAATCAATTTAATTGGACTCCACTGTTCCTTCTTGTTATTTTCTTAGTTATAAAATCTTTTGGATGGAAAAAAGGTGGTTTTGTAATTTTAGCACTAATTGTATTAGTTGCTTTTTCTGATCAGTTTGTAAACTTAATTAAAAATTCTACAGCAAGATTAAGACCTAATAACGATCCTGAAATTTTACATTTATTAAGAACTTTAAAAAGTCCTCAAAGCTTTAGCTTTATTTCTGGTCATGCAACAACATCCACTTTTTTCTCGGTGTTTGTTATCTTTCTATTAAGAGAAAAATACAAATACATTTATTTTATTTTACTATTTCCATTAATTTTTGCTTATAGTAGATTGTATTTAGGAGTTCACTTTCCTATTGATATTTCTCTTGGAATTTTAACAGGGATTCTGCTAGCAAACATGTATTATTTTCTTTTTAAGAAAGTGAATAAAAAACTATTTGTTTAGCTTTTTATTGTTAAAATATAAATACTTAGTTGAGTGATAATAGCCAGCTAATAAACTATCCATTTCTTTAGCTTTATTAGGATATTCTTCTTTAATATTAACTAATTTTTTACTCTTTAAATTATACAATCCTTTGGTTTTAGAAACATTAGTTTTAGAATAATACAAACTATCTTGTAAAATACCAACTGCTGGTTCTCCATTGATTTTAAGATAGACAAAAGAAGAAGTTTTTGTTTGGTTGTTTGTGTCTAAAAGATTTCTTCCTAAGGTGTAATTTGTGTGATTCATTTTAATTAAACTCATTACTGTTGGAAACAAATCAATTAATTTTCCGTTTTTGGAAATCACTTTTGGTTGCAAGATATTTGGAGCGTGAATTATTAAAGGCACATGCTGTAATTGAATATTTAAATCATATTCGTTTGTGTATTTATCTGTTCTATTCATAGCTGTATTGTGATCTCCAAAAAACACAAAAACAGTATTTTTATAATATCCGGATTTTTTTGCTCTTTTTAAAAAATGACCAATATTAAAATCCAAATAACGCAACGCATTTAATTGTGCTACAGATTTAAATCCAGATTTTTCTAAAAGGTCTTTAGAGATGTCGTCTTCAGAAGTAGGAGTATAGTTCTCTTTTTGATTTGGAACTGTAAAAGGCATGTGATTGGAAGCTGTCTGTATAAAAGCTACAAAAGGTTTCTTTTGTTGATGTAACTTTTTTAGCTCTTTATCCGATTCTTTAAACAATTCATAATCATCAATTCCCCAAACATCAGCTCTATTTTCTGTATTATAACTTCCTTCTTCAAATATTTTTAAACCCTTAATATTAGCTTGAAAAATCCCTCTAATATTTGCCCAGTTAGCACTACCTCCTAGAAAATATAATTTTTCATATCCTTTAAATTGATCAAATAAAATTCGCTGATCTATAATCATCGGGTTTCTAGAAGCTGTATTTACTTCATCGATGTCTGGTAAACCAGTAACACTTGAAAAAACACTTGCTGCTGTTCCTGATTTATGTACATAAAAGTTAGAAAAGCTTAAACTGGTTGTAATAAGAGAATCTATGTTTGGTGAACTATTGATAGCATTTCCATAATAACTTAAAGGTTTTACACCCACAGATTCTAACATCACAAAGATTACATTTGATTGGCTAGGTAAAGTGTCATTAAAAACAACTTTTCTTTCAAAAGAAATTTTATCTTTTGGTAAGTTTAAATCTTTTGCAATTACAGAATAATATTTTTTAAATTCATCCATATTAACTCCCTCACTTCTGAAAGCAAAACTGTCGAAAAAGTTCAAAACAGGGTTTAATGCAAACTGATTAATCTTATTGTTTTTAGAGAAAAAAGCTTCACTCCATCTTAAAGGGTAATGCGTAAAACTGTTGTAGATACTTATCGCTAAAAGTAAAAAAACAGTAATAAAATAAATAGCTTTTATCTTTTTAGAAATATCATTCTTGTTTTCCTTGAATTTTGAATAAAGAAACTTTGATGTTTTTAAAACTAGAAAAGCAAAAAATAAGAGACCAAATAAGCCTTTAAAAACTGGATAGCTTTCTAATAAAACTTGAGATGAAATTTTAAAATCTTCTAAAAAACGAAGAGAAGCAGCATCTAATCTTATGGATAAATACTCATAATAACCAAAATCGGTTAAGTAAAATAAAGTTAAAATAACATATGCTAAAACCAAATAAATATTCGCAAATCTTCTATAAAAGGAATATTTAAAAAAACGGCTATTTACAATTAAAACTAAAATTGTAAGAGGAAAAATTGTGATAGCGGCAAGTTTAATATCAAAACGTAAACCTAACCAAAAAGCACTATTAATTTCTGAAGAGGCAGCGGTTTCTAATTCAGCAAAGAAAGAATAAAACACAAGTCTAAAAATAGTATTGAAAACAATCAATAAAAAGAAACTACTAACAATATATTTTATGTAATTAGGTATTTTGTTCAGCATATTTTTTAATTAAAAAGTAAAGATATTATTCTTTTTCGTTAACTAATATATTCATAAAGGTTTCAAATTCTTCTTTAAAATTTTTGTATTTTTCGATTGTTGCAGGACCATTAAAGCCTGTATGAATTTTTCTAACCTTTCCTTTTTTATCAATGAATATAGTCGTTGGATAAGAAATTAAATGGTTTAACCAAGGCAATTTCTGTTGCGCTAGTTTCTTATCTGCCGAATTTCCATATTGTGCTAATATAATAGGATATTTAATTCCTACTTTTTCTTTTAAACGTTTGATTCTTTTAAATGCAATTTCTCTAGTTTTTGCAACCTCAAAAGCTAGAGCAATAACTTCTATCTTTTTAGTTGGATTTTTTTTTAAATAATTCACTAAAAATTTACTTTCATCCAAACAATTTGGACACCAAGTTCCCATAATTTGTATGATAACGGCTTTGTTTTGGAATTTAGGATCACTCAAAGAAACAATCCTTCCTCTGGTATCAGGAAAAGAAAAATCAAAATCTTCATACCCTTCTTTTATAAAAGTTAAATTATTAACATTTGGTAATTCATATCCATTATTTAATTTGGCTGTAAATGGTTCTTTCCAATGATTTCCAGAATAGAAATTACCATTTAAGGTAGAATCTGTGACTTTTGCCGTAAATAAAAAGGCATGAGCACCATCAAAAGTAGAAAGTTTTAAAGAATCACCGTCTACAATACCTTCTAAGTATCTGTAATCTCCAGTGATTGTTCTAAACGTTCCTTTTACCTTGTTTCCAATTTGATTAAAAATTCCTTTAGCAATATATTTTTCATCTGCAGAATTTTTACTAAAAACAGTTTCCCAGTTTCCGGTAATGTTTTTTGATGATTTATTTTTTGATGAAAATCGCACACTATTTTTAGTTGCTTCAAAATTAACAATCCTATCTAAACTAGATTTTATAAAACTTCCTTTTAAAAAGTTGTCTTCAATTTTCGCAATAACATATCCTTCAAAAACAGGCATCTGTATTCTTACGGAATCTTTGTAATAGGTGATTTCATTAACATAAATAATTTCATCAGCATTTAAAACGGTTAGTAAAGAGTCATTTTTTACTTCAAAAATAAAAGGAATTTCTTGATTGTCTTGTATTTTTAAAACAGCTCTATACGTCCCTTTTTGCAATGTTTTAGGTGTATTTTTTTTACAAGAGAATAAAAATAGAAGACTTATTATCAGTAAAAAATACTTCATTATTTAATTTTTTAATCGTGTTCGAATTTACAATAAAATACTAACATTTTTAAACTGTAATTTGTGCTAAATAACTTGATAAAAATCTTTTAAAATCGTTAAATTTGCAAGATTAAAATGTTCAAAAATAGCAGATGAAAATATCATACAATTGGTTACAGCAATTTTTACAGATTAACTGGGAAGCTACTAAAACAGGTGAGTTGTTAACTGATTTGGGCCTAGAAGTTGAAGGAATAGAAACAAAAGAATCTATAAAAGGAAGTTTAAAAGGCGTAGTAGTTGGTAAGGTTTTAACTTGTATTCAGCATCCAAATGCAGACAGGTTAAAGATTACTACTGTAGATCTAGGTGATGGAAAGCCTGTACAAATTGTTTGTGGAGCTCCAAATGTTGCTGCTGGTCAAAAAGTACCTGTAGCTACAATTGGTACAGTTTTATATGACGATAAAGGAGAAGGTTTTAAAATAAAGAAAGGAAAAATTAGAGGAGAAGAAAGTCATGGAATGATTTGCGCCGAAGACGAATTAGGTCTTGGTAAAGGGCATGATGGAATTCTAGTTTTAGATAAAACACTGAAAGAAGGGACTTCTGCTGCAGAAGTTTTTAAAGTCGAAACAGATTATGTATTTGAAATTGGTCTAACTCCTAATAGATCTGACGCCATGAGCCATTATGGTGTTGCAAGAGATTTAAGAGCAGGATTAATTCAAAAAGACACAAAGTTAGAATTTATATCTCCATCTGTAAGTAATTTTCATGTAGATGAAAGAACTTTGCGTTTTGATGTAGAAATTGAAAATAAAGAATTAGTGCCACGTTATTGTGGAATTACAATTACAGATATTACAGTTAAAGATTCTCCTGAATGGATTCAGAACCGTTTAAAAGCGATTGGGATAACTCCAAAAAATAATATTGTAGATATTACTAACTATGTTTTACATGAGTTAGGGCAGCCTTTACACGCTTTTGATGCTCAAAAAATTAAAGGAAATAAAATTATTGTAAAAAACTTAAAAGAAGGCACTAAGTTTACAACTTTAGATGAAGTAGAAAGAACACTTTCTGCAGATGATATTATGATTTGTGACGCAGATTCTAACCCTCTTTGTATTGGTGGTGTTTTTGGTGGTTTAAAATCGGGTGTTACAGAAAGTACAACTTCAATATTTTTAGAGAGTGCTTATTTTAATCCAGTTTCTGTTAGAAAAACAGCAAAAAGACATGCTTTAAATACGGATGCTTCTTTCCGTTTTGAAAGAGGAATTGATATTAATATGACGGAGTATACCTTAAAAAGAGCTGCGCTATTAATTGAAGAATATGCTGGTGGAAAAATGGCTTCTGATGTTTCAGATTTTTATCCTGAAAAAATAGAAGACTTTCAAGTATTTTTCTCTTACGAAAGTGCTTACAGACTAATTGGACAAGAGATTCCGAAAGAAACCATAAAGAATATTCTAGCCTCTTTAGAAATTAAAATAAGTAGTGAAACTGAAGGAGGCTTAGGATTAACAATTCCTTCTTACAGGGCAGATGTTCAGCGTGAAGCAGATATTGTTGAAGAGATTTTACGTGTGTATGGATATAATAATATTGAGTTTTCTCATAAATTAAATACCTCAATTTCCTTTGATTCTAATAAAGAAACTAAGATAGAAAATGTTGTTTCTAATCAGTTAAGTTCTTTAGGGTTTAATGAAACAATGGCAAACTCTTTAACAAAAGCAGCTTATACTGATTTGTCAGATAACATAAATGAAGATGCAAACGTAGCAATGTTAAATCCTTTAAGTAATGATTTAGGAGTTATGCGCCAATCTTTACTATTTAGCGGTTTAGAGTCTGTTTCTTATAATTTAAATAGAAAAAATAATTCATTAAAATTTTATGAGTTTGGTAAAACATATCATAAGTATAGTGATAAGTACCAGGAAGATAAGCATTTAACACTTTTTGTAACTGGAAGTAGAACTAAAGAATCTTGGAAAACACCGACTTCAACTTCGGATTTCTTTTATTTAAAAGGAATTTTAACTTCAGTTTTAACAAGATTAGGAATTCAGAATTTAAAGACAACGCCTACTAAAAATGATGTTTTTTCTGAAGGAGTTACTTTAAGTTTAGGTAAAATAAAATTAGCAGATTTTGGAGTTGTTAAACGTTCAATTTTAAAAGAATTCGGAATTAAGCAAGAAGTTTTATTTGCAGATTTTAATTGGGATAATGTTTTAAAATTATCTAGCAAGAAAAATATTACAGTTTCCGAGTTATCTAAATTTCCTTCAGTAAAAAGAGATTTAGCGTTGTTAATTGATCATAAAATAGAATTTAAAGAAGTCTATAACTTAGCTTTTCAATCAGAAAGAAAGTTATTAAAAGAAGTAGATTTGTTTGATGTCTATGAAGGTGATAAATTACCAGAAGGTAAAAAGTCTTATGCAGTTAGTTTTGTTTTACAAGATGAAAATAAAACTTTAGAAGACAAACAAATTGATAAAATAATGCAAAAATTACAGCATAGTTTCGAAAAGAATTTAGAAGCTGTTTTAAGATAAAATTTTTAAGCTCCTATTTTGGAGCTTTTTTTATAAATTGTTATTTCTGCGCAAGTAGAAATTTCATCATAAAGTGTCATAAAAATTAAAATCAAATTCCTGCTTATGTAGGAATTACAAAAGCCATGTATAAACTTATTATAAGACCTTTTTTCTTTCTTTTTGATCCAGAGAAAATTCATTATTTCACTTTCTCTTTAATAAAATTATTGTGTAAAATCCCCTTAGTTTCTAATGTTTTTAGAAGTTTTTATCAAATAAATAATAAAAAATTAGAACGCACTTTATTTGGGTTAACGTTTAAAAACCCTGTTGGCTTAGCTGCTGGGTTTGATAAAAATGGGGTTTTGTATAATGAATTAGCTAACTTTGGTTTTGGTTTTATAGAAATTGGTACAGTAACTCCAAAAGGACAAGTTGGAAATCCGAAGAAAAGACTATTTCGTCTAAAGGATGATGAAGGTATTATTAACAGAATGGGTTTTAATAACGAAGGTTTAGAGGCCGCTATTCAAAAATTAAAGAAAAATAAAGGGCATGTTATTATTGGTGGAAATATTGGTAAAAACACACAAACATTACCAGAAAATTACACCGAAGATTATAAAGAATGCTTTAAAGGATTACATCCTTATGTAGACTATTTTGTATTAAATGTGAGTTGTCCAAATGTAGAGAGTGATGCAAAATTAAATGATAAAGATTACTTATTAGAGTTGATTTCTGAATGTCAAAAACTAAACAATCAACAAGAAAAACAAAAACCAATTTTATTAAAAATTGCTCCAGATTTAAATAATGAGCAATTAGATGAAATTATAGACTTGGTTGCAGAAACTAATATTGATGGTGTAATCGCTTCAAATACATCAATAACAAGAGATAATTTAAAAGCGTCTAAAGAACGTTTGCAAGAAATTGGAAATGGAGGCGTAAGTGGACAGCCTATTAAAAATCAGAGTACAAAAGTGATCAAATACTTAGCAGATAATTCTAATAAATCATTTCCTATTATTGGAGTAGGTGGAATTCATTCTGAAAAAGATGCTTTAGATAAAATAAGCGCAGGTGCAGATTTAGTACAAATTTATACTGGTTTTATTTATGAAGGACCAAGTTTAGTGAAAAGAATTAACAAAGCTATTCTAAAGAATTTATAATATTTAATTCTTTAGAGAGTTCTTACTTTGCAAGTTAGAAGACCTTCTTGCCAAAGCAGAAGTCAATTAATTAAGCTTAGATTTTTGTTATTAATCAAGTTTAAAACTGTTTTTACAGGAAGGTGAAAAAGAGTATTTTTACTTAAATGTTAGAAACCCTATTCTCTTTTGCAATCGCAACTTCAATTTTAGCAATTTCTCCTGGGCCAGATAATATTTTTGTACTTACACAGAGCATTGTAAATGGTAAAAAGTTTGGTTTAGCAACTGTTTTTGGTTTAATTTCTGGATGCTTAGTCCACACAACTTTATTAGCTTTTGGAGTATCTGCAATTTTAAAGGAATCAGAAAATTTATTTTTCATAATAAAATTGTTTGGCTCATTTTATCTATTATACTTAGCCTTTAAAGTGTATAGATCAGATGCTACTATTATTTTATCTGAAGATAATGTAGAAAAGAAAACTACAACACAATTATTTAAACAAGGATTTATAATGAACGTTTTAAATCCAAAAGTTTCAATTTTCTTTTTGGCTTTTTTTCCAGGGTTTTTATATTCTAATACTATCTCGACTGTAATTCAGTTTTATGTTTTAGGAATACTTTTTATGTTCGTATCATTAATTATTTTTTCTACAATTGCTGTTTTAGCAGGTGTGATATCAGAAAAAATAAAGGAAAACAAAAACATTGGTTTGTATTTAAAATGGACTCAAATCGTTGTTTTTGTCTTGATTTCCGTTTTTATTTTAGTTTAATTTCTTTCTCAAACTAAACAAACCAATTATTGGACCAACAGCTAAGACTAAAAAGATTAGATTAGAGTTGGTGAAATTAACTAAGCTACTTAAAATTTGTATGCTAATAATTGTAATTGAAAAACCAATACAATTTACGATTGTTAAAGCAGTTCCTTTGTCTTTTGGTGGTGCATTTTGAGCAACTAATGTCGAAAATAGAGGAGAATCTGCAATTACAAACATTCCCCAAAAAAGTAAGAAAGTAATAAATAGGTTTCCATTTTCTATTTGAAACATCAATGGAGAGATAAGACAGCAAAAGCATGACAGTAACAGAAAACTAAAAGCAGTTTTCTTGATGTTGAATTTCTGTGAAAGATATCCGCCTATAACACAAGACAAGCTACCAATAGCAATAATTGAAAAAGATAGAATAGCAATATTAAAAACGATTTGAGAATGTAATTCTTGATATTTAATTAACAAAATAGGAATAAATGCCCAAAAAGCATACAGCTCCCACATATGACCAAAATATCCAAAAGCAGCTTTTCTAAAATTAACATCCCTAAAAACGTTAATACAGATTGATAAGTCTAAGGTATTGCTTGCTCTTCTATAAGGGCCATTTTTCACAAAGGTGATCATTAATAAACCTCCAAACACGGATAATGAAGAAGTCGTAATTAAAACACTTTTCCATGAAAAATTTATTAAAATATCTTTTAATAAATGTGGTAAAGCAGTTCCTAAAACTAAAGCTCCTACTAAGTATCCTAAGGATTTTCCTAATCCTTTTTGATAATAATCTGTAGCTATTTTCATTCCTACAGGATAAATTCCTGCCAAGAAAAATCCTGTAAAAAAACGTAAACTTATTAAACTAAATAAATTCTGATTTTCAGAGATAAAACCAAGATTAAAGAGAGCTCCTAAGATTGCACTTACAAAAAACACTTTTGATGGTGAAAAACGATCAGAAATTGAAAGTAAAGCAAATACGAGAGTACCGATTATAAAACCAAATTGAACAGCAGAAGTCAAGTATCCTAAAGTATTTTCTTGTAGGTTAAAAGTTTCTAAAAGGTTGTTCATGACTCCGTTTCCTGCAAACCATAAAGAGGTACAGCAAAATTGCGAAATAACAATAATGGGTAATATAGTTTTTGATTTACTCATTTAAGAGAGCCAATTTACTAAAAAGAGTATAATAATCAATAGAAATAAGTTTGCAACTACATTTCTTTATCTATATTTGAGTTGATGAAAAAAGTCAAAATCATAGAATGCCCTAGAGACGCAATGCAAGGAATAAAATCTCATTTTATTTCCACAGAAAAAAAAGCATTGTACATTAATTCTCTATTAAAAGTTGGTTTTGATACGATTGATTTTGGCAGTTTTGTCTCACCAAAAGCAATTCCTCAAATGCGAGATACAGC
>MDTF01011757.1_pt1 | contig 11576 bp, 9 predicted proteins | sample 811191 | NCBI WGS metagenome assembly MDTF01 (sample SAMN05326649, study PRJNA326480) | marine metagenome | isolation source: seawater | place: Southern Ocean | collected 2011
CAGTTCCTGCTTCATCTAACATTCCCATTTTAGCTGATGGAATGGATGTTATTGGCATTGATGAAGCACAGTTTTTTGACATGGAATTGATTGGTGTTTGTAATGATTTAGCCAACCGTGGAATGCGTGTTGTTGTAGCAGGTTTAGACATGGATTTTGAAGGTAAACCATTTGGCCCAATACCCGGTTTAATGGCTACAGCAGAATACGTTACAAAAGTGCATGCTGTTTGTGTACAATGCGGTAATTTAGCTAATCATTCTCACCGAACTTCAACCGATAAAGGGCTTGTTGTTTTAGGTGAAAAAGACCAATACGAACCGCTTTGTAGAAATTGTTTTTACAAGGCCACGAAGAAACGCTAATTGATGGCCACATCATATTCAATTCAACAGGTTTCAAAACTCATTGGAGAAGGTCAAAGTCTACCTTTTCATGATGAAACTATTTCCTATTTATCCATTGACAGTCGTAAATTATTTCATCCTGAGCACACGCTTTTCTTTGCATTGAAAGGGGCTAATCACGATGGACATATTTACATTGATGAATTGATTGAAAGAGGCGTTCGCAACTTTGTTGTGAGTGATGCCTCTTGGCTCGAAAACAAACAAGCCAATTTCATTTTCGCTCCCAATTCGCAGAAAGCACTGCAAGGATTAGCTGGTTTTCATCGCCAACAATTTCACTATCCTGTACTCGGAATTACTGGAAGCAATGGGAAAACGATCATTAAAGAATGGTTGTCGCAATTGTTAGACAAGCATTTTAAAGTGGTTAAAAGTCCGCGTAGTTATAACTCACAAGTTGGGGTTCCGCTTTCGGTTTGGCAAATGAAAACTGAGCATAATTTGGGAATCTTTGAAGCAGGAATTTCCAAGCCTGGCGAGATGAACAAGCTTTCTCAAATTATTGACCCAACTTTAGGTTTATTCACCAATTTGGGAGATGCTCACAGCGAAAATTTCACCAATAAATACAACAAGGCACTTGAAAAAGCCCAGCTATTTCAAAGTTGTGAATCCATATTTTATTGTGCCGATCATGAAATAATTCCAGATGTAATTGAGCAATTATATGCTGATAAAAATCTCATTTCATGGGGACACCACAACCAAGCCTCACTACAAATTCAAAAGATTGAAACTACTTACCACACGCTAATTACAGCTTTATATAAGCAAGAAGAAATTCAAATCACTTTGCCTTTTGTTGATCCTGCTTCTATCGAGAATTGTTGTCATGTTTGGAATATTGGTTTACACCTCGGGCTCTCCAACGAAACCATTCAAGATGAAATGAAAGCCTTGGCTCCAATTGCTATGCGCTTGGAGGTGAAAAAAGGATTGCACAACACCACGATAGTAAACGATGTCTACAATTCAGATTTAGGATCACTGGAAATTGCTTTGGAAGTTTTGCAGCGTCAAACGTCACTTCCGAAACGCACCTTGATTTTATCTGACATCTTGCAAAGTGATATTTCAAACGATACACTCTCGAATAAGCTTAATGAGCTAATCGAATCATTTAAAATTGAACGTTTTTTTGGAATTGGACCGAAGCTCAGTTCGCTTGAAGGGCACATTCACGCTCCTCAGGTGATCACCTACGAGAACACCGAATCATTCCTGAAAGACCTTCATCAATTCACTTTTCAAAACGAGTCTATTCTTGTAAAAGGAGCTCGTGATTTTCGATTAGAACGTGTTTGTCAGCGACTAGAAGAACGCATTCATGAAACCCGTATGGAAATCAATTTGAATGCACTGATTCATAACTTGAATTACTTCCGAAGCAAGTTGAAACCTGAAACCAAACTTATGACAATGGTTAAGGCTTCTTCATACGGAAGTGGAGCTGTTCAGATTGCCAAATTGCTGGAATTTCATCGAGTTGATTATTTAGCTGTTGCTTATGCCGATGAAGGTGTTGAGCTGCGCGAAGCTGGAGTAAACATGCCCATTATGGTTGTTAGTCCAGAGATGAAAGGTTTTGAGCAAATGATTATTCACAGGCTCGAACCAGAGGTTTTCAGCTTTAAAATTTTAGAATCCTTCTCTAGACATTTAAAAAATATAGAACCTGAATTATTGCCATTCCCAATTCACATCAAGTTAGATACAGGAATGCATCGTTTGGGTTTTGAAGAAAGTGAATTAGAGGAATTGGCTTACGAATTAAAGTCGATACCCGAGATTGAAGTCAAGTCGATATTCTCGCACCTTGCCGGTAGTGAGGACCCTATGCATGATGATTTCACTCAACGTCAAATTCGCAAATTTGATAACATGGCTGATATTTTAAGCAACGCATTAGGATATCAACCCATGAAACACATACTGAATACATCTGGAATCAGTAGACATACCAATGGCCAATACGACATGGCTCGTTTAGGGATTGGTTTATACGGTATTGGAAGTAATGTGCAAGAAGACCAAAACTTGCTGCCCGTTATTTCATTCAAAAGTGAAATCATTCAAACAAGATTGGTTCCAGCTGGAGATAGTATTGGGTACGGACGAAGAGAAGTAACTACCAAGCCAACAAAAATTGGAATTATCTCGTTGGGTTATGCTGATGGATTGAGTCGCATGCTTGGTAACCGAAATAGTTACTTGCTGGTGAATGGTCAAAAAGCACCGATAGTTGGAAATGTATGCATGGATTTATGCATGGTTGATCTTACTGGAATTGATGCTGAAGTTGGTGCCGAAGTAGAAGTATTTGGCGAAAACAGAAGTGTTCGTTCTTTTGCAAACGATTTACACACTATTCCATACGAAGTGTTTGCTTCCACTCCTGCCCGAGTAAAACGCATTTATTTTCAAGAGTAATGACACCCATTTCAGCGGTTATAATCACATACAACGAAGAAAAAAACATTGGTCGGTGTCTTGAATCACTTCAAGGAATTGCTGATGATGTGGTAGTGGTTGACTCTTTCTCTATAGATAAAACCCGTGAAATTTGTGAGGCTCATGGAACTCGATTTGTTGAGCACGCATTTGATGGACACATCGAGCAAAAAAACTGGGCCATTACTCAAGCAAAATATCCACATGTTCTTTCACTTGATGCAGATGAATGCTTGAGTGAAGAATTAAAAAAAAGTATTCTATCTGCTAAAGAAAATTGGACTGCAGATGGTTATTCCATGAACCGATTGACCAGTTATTGTGGAACTTGGATTAAACATGGAAACTGGTATCCCGATGTTAAATTACGCTTGTGGGATAGCCGAAAAGGAAGCTGGGGAGGATTAAATCCACACGATAAATACAGCTTAAAATCAGGATCTACAGAGCAACATTTGAAGGGTGATATTTTGCATTACAGCTTTTATCACTTTGAAGAACACTTGAAGCAAATACATAAGTTCACGGATATTTCATCGAAAGCAGCATTCCAAAAAGGCAAGCACGGATATTGGTTTAAAATCATATTAAATCCAATTGCCAAGTTTTTGGGTGGATACATCTTAAAAGCTGGCTTTTTAGATGGAAAAGCAGGTTTTAGAATTGCCTGGTATTCGGCTTATGCTACATATTTGAAATACTCAAAACTTCGAAAACTGGAAAAATCAGCATCATGAGTATTAAAGTACTACATGTTTCAACTCCAACCAGCTGGAGAGGTGGCGAGCAGCAAATGCGCTATTTAATTGAAGAATTAACTGCTTTTGATGTGCAATCATTTGTGTTTTGCAGCAAAGGCGGAGTTGTTGAGCAGTTTTGTAAAGATTCCAATATTCCTTTTCGATCGCAAAAAGAAGTGTTTGCAGTAAACCCAGCTTACGCCAAATCAATTGCTAAATACTGCCATGATGAAAACATCGATTTGATTCATGTTCACGATTCACACGCTCATACATTCGCGGTGATGTCTGCTTCTTTGTTTGGCAATAAAACGCCTATTGTAGTTAGTAGACGCGTTGACTTTCCGATTTCTAAATCTCCATTATCAAGATATAAATACAATCATCCGCAAGCGGTTCGTATTTTATGTGTTTCTGATGCCATTAAAGCCATTATGGCAAAGGATATTGAAAGACCAGAAAGGTTAGAAACCGTTCATTCTGGAATCAATCTTAATCGTTTTAGACCAATTGCTCCAAAGGGAAAATTGCGCAACGAATTTCAGATTAAAACCAAGTATTTGGTTGGAAATGTAGCTGCACTTGCGCCACACAAAGATTACCACACTTTTATTAAGACAGTAAAAGTTTTAGTTCAAAAAGGATTGGACGCCACTTATCTGATTATTGGTGATGGCCCAATGCGAGAACAGGTGGAGCAATGGGTTAAAGAATCCGGTGTTTCTGAACACATCATAATGACTGGTTTTAGAAATGACATTCCTGAGATATTACCTGACTTGGATTTGTTTTTAATCACTTCTGAAACTGAAGGATTAGGAACTTCTATATTAGATGCTTTTGCTTGTCAGGTTCCGGTAGTTGCAACTCAAGCAGGTGGAATTCCTGAAATTGTACGTCCAGATTATTCTGGAATTTTAGCTCCAGTGAAAGACTCAAATAAACTAGCTGAAGGCGTTTTAAAGATGCTCAACGATGAGAAGTACAAGCAAGAAATAATTGCTGGATCTCAACAAATTCTGGAGACATTTACTACCCGAGCAGTTGCAGAAAGAACATCTCAGGTTTATCGAGAGATTTTACACTAAGTGTTTCTTCAAATATCCACTTCCAGCGTAAAGAGTGAAGTGATAGAAATATGCAATAAAGGTTACTCCCACCTGAGTTTCGAGGGTATCTTCATTGATCATGCTTAAAATTGCTATGATCCAAAAAAGCTGAAAAGCTAAGTTGATTGGACCTCTGTGCATAAAGAAAGGAGCAATCAAAACCCAAATAAAATACATCAATCCAAGTGTTCCGAAAGTCAGCCAAATGGTGAGGTATTGATTATGTGCTCTCAACCTATATTTTTCTTCTGGTGGATTTTCTTGATTCTCATAAGCCTCTTTGAAAGCAATCTTCACATCACCTGTTCCAACGCCAATCCATAAGTGATCTAATGCAATTTGCTTGGCTGTTTTCCAATACACAAAACGCTGTGAAAGCGATCCACCTGAAACACCAAAACCATTGTAATAGCGATCTACCTCCCAAATAGTAGAGTAAACTCGTTTATATAAAATACCACGTTCTAAAAAACGGTAATTGGTGACGCCATTTTCAATGGCTTCAATATCGGTATCTGAAAGCTGAGCAACACCTTCTCGGTCTTTTCTCAAACCCTTAGAAGCCATGTAACGCTGTACAATTTCTAATTGTGGAGTAACAGATCCATCTGCTTTGTATAAAGGTTTATTACTACGCTCTAACCAAGCATCATTTAATTCTTGATCGGCCAAATAATACTTGACATAGTAGCCATTTTCTTTGGTCTCGTTTCCCCACTCAAAACGGTATTCCTCACCACCTTTTGAGAGTTTGTCGGCTTGCTTCCAATTAACGTCTTTGATCGTATAAAAATCATTAGCAATACTGTAAGTGTACAGTGTAAACCCCATAATAGCTAGCAGGAAAATTCCACCAGTTATTATTCCTTTTTTACTTTTAATGCTGTTTTTAAACAACAAACCAACCCAATAAAGAGCCAAAATCAACAGGATTATAATTCCCGAAAGCGCATTGAGTAAATACAAGAATGTGACTAAGATGGCTGCAACAACAATGTAGATTATCCACCAAGCGCTCCAAATCTTTTCTTCTCGCGCATAAATCAAGGTCATGAAAGTAGCCAAAACCACCATCAAACTCAATCGAATATGAGATATGAATGGTGACCAATCACGGTGATTTTCTAGGTTATTAGAATAACCGTATATCACACAAATGAAAGCTGAAGTAACCGCTGCAGCAATAAAGAAATGCCAGATCAATTTGGTTTCCTTGGGTTTGTAATCATACCCAGCTCCCAAAACAATAGGCATAGCAAGCAACGGCAGTTTGATATTTAAATCATGAAAACCATAATCCATATCATCAGACCACAAGAGTCCAAATACGTGTAAAAGAAAAAAGCCTAAGAAAAACAGGCTAACCTTGCTATTCTTAAGCTTATTGAAACGATCTATAATGTTGGGTTCTAATAACCACAGACAAGACAACGCAATTACCGATGTACTAATAACCGGCATCGAAAAGAACAACCCAACCACCAGTGATACGCTAAAGAAAACATTAGCATAATGGAACCACGAAATGGGAACTGGGTTTTTGAATTGCATTTAGTTTTTCTCTTCGTCTAAGTTTACATTTCCAGCTAAAACGCCATTGTATTTATCAGCATCGTGAAGAATTTTAATAGCTGCATCAATATCATCATCTTCACCTAAAGCAGCAATAATTCTTCCTTTTTGATAGTAGTAGCGAGAAATCAATTCGTTTTCCAATACCAAAGAAATCTGCTCGCGGAAAGTTTGTAAATCCAACTCTTTGTTGCGGTGCATTTTCTCTTTCAGAGATGCATAATCAGATTGAATTTCTTGGTAATACTTTTCTTCTTTAGTTGCTTCCTCTAACTTCTCTAACATTTTCTCTGTTCGAGTAGTGTATTCGTAATCTTTACCATCTAACCATTTGGTAAAATCAGCATAGATTTCATCAGTAATTTCAAAATCTTCTGCAGCTGGAATACTTTCATGTGTAGCTCTAAACTCAGTTGCATAATCAAAGATCAAGCGCTTGCCAACCAATGTTTGAGTAATTGGAGCTATCTCTTGTCCTTCAGTATGCTGATCTGGCTCAATTCCTGCGCCATCTAGAACAGTTCTACCATTTTTGGTTTTGTACTCTGTTCTCAATGAATCAGGAATTTCTTGTGCTCTACCATCATCATTTTTGTGCGCATAATCTAACCGCTGAATACATCTTCCACTTGGAGTGTAGTATTTAGCAACAGTCACTTTCATTTTGGTATTGTAGCTCAAGCTTCTGGTTTGTTGAACCAATCCTTTACCAAATGAGTTTTCACCAATAATTACAGCTCGATCTAAATCTTGAAGTGTTCCAGAAACAATTTCAGAAGCTGAAGCCGAACCACCATCAATTAAAACAGTCAAAGGAATTTCTAAATCTACTGGCTGATTAATTGTACGATGACTGCGATCCCAATCTTTCACTTTTCCTTTCGTGAAAACCACTTCTTGTCCTTTTGGCACAAATAAATTCACGATGTTTACAGCTTCGTTTAGCAATCCACCGCCATTTCCTCTCAAGTCTAACACGATTGATGTTGCACCATCTTCTTTCAAAGCAACTAAGGCTTCTTTCACTTCGCGAGATGCCGTTTCTGTAAAACCAGTCAATTTGATGTAACCTACATCAGAAGCAACTTTACCGTAGTAAGGAACATTGTCAATCTTAACTTCTTGACGGGTTACTGTGATGTCAATAGGCTCGTCTAAGCCAAAGCGCTTTACTGTAAGAACCAAATCAGTGTTTGGTTGACCGCGAAGAATGGAACTCATTTCAGAAGACGATTTTCCTTCAGCAGGTTCGCCATCTACTTTTAAAATGATGTCTCCAGCTAAAACTCCCGCTTTTTGAGCTGGCATATCTTCATATGGCTCAGAAATCATTACGTGCTCATCACGCTTTTGGATTAATGCTCCAATTCCACCATACTGACCAGTTGTCATGAAACGGAAATCCTCGATCTCACTCTCTGGATAATAAACCGTGTATGGATCAAGTGATTCTAACATGGCATCAATGCCTGTTTTCATCAACTCTCCTGGCTTGGTATCATCAACATAAAACGTGTTAAGTTCTTTGTAAAGTGTAGTGAATATATCGAGGTTCTTAGATATTTCGAAGTAATCTTCAGAAAGGCTATTGAAATTGTATCCTGTTAACAAAACGGCTGATACACCAGTTGCCAACAAGATTTTTTTAGCTGCGTTTTTCATTTTCATGAAGCTGATTTTTTGGTGTGAATCACGATTGATCTGGGGTAGATTCAACAATAGAAACTAAACGTTGTAAAGATAAAATTATTTTGGCGGAGGTTGAGTGGAAATCGGGTAAGCGCTTGCCAGTAAACATCAGCATCACGCTCATTCCAACTTGTTTATTTTCTACAACGGATAAGAGTTCTTGCTTGTTCAAACGATATGCCTCTCGCATCAATCTTTTTACCTTGTTGCGGTCTACAGCATGTTTGAATCTGCGTTTAGAAACTGAAAACATCACTTTAACAGGAACATCCTCAGCCTCGTGTATCAAATACACTATCCGAATGGGATGATTAGCAAAACTTTCGCCCTGCTTCATCAAATCCTCAATTCGGATTTTGCTTTTGAGTATTTCTGTTCTTGGTAATGTATTCATCATCATAAAAAAAGGGGAAGCCAAATTTAATCAGCTGTCCCCTTTCCATTTAATATGTTCAGTAAACTTATTTCTTGTTTACGTCTTTAATATAATTCTCAATGGCCATCGTCATTGATGGAGCATTTTGAGTTGGTGCTTTGATGTCTACACGCAATCCAGCTTCTTCAACAGCTTTCATGGTTGTAGGACCAAATGCAGCAATACGGGTGTCATTTTGTTTGAAATCTGGGAAGTTTTTCATCAAAGACTCAATTCCAGCTGGGCTAAAGAACACTAACATATCGTACAATACATCTTCTAAGTCGCTCAAATCTGAACAAACGGTGTTGTACAATACAGCTTTGGAATAAGAGAATCCTTGTTTTTCTAACAACTCAGGGATTTCTTTTTTCAAGATGTCTGAACACGGTAACAAGTACTTGTCTTGTTTGTGTTTCTTCATCACATCAATCAACTCTGCAAAGCGCTGTTTACCATGAAAAATTTTACGTTTACGATAAACCACGTACTTCTGTAAGTAGTAAGCTGTAGATTCTGAGATGCAGAAATATTTCATACTCTCAGGCACGGTTACGCGCATTTCTTCAGCCATACGGAAGAAGTGGTCAACAGCATTTCTACTTGTAAAAATGACTGCACTGTGTTCCAAAAAGCTAATTTTTTGCTTTCTGAATTCCTGAACTGTGATTCCCTCCACGTGAATAAATGGACGAAAATCGATTCTAAGCTTGTACTTTTTAGCCAAGTCGAAATAAGGAGATCTTTCGCTCTCCGGTTTTGGCTGTGATACCAAGATGCTCTTTACCTTCAAACTCATGTGTTTCTGGTTTCCGCACTTCACCGATTAGTTAGTTATGCTATGGAATTTGAAATTCTCAGAACTCCTAACAGTATAAAAAGCGGTAAAATTTCAAGTGTGCAAAGGTACAAAATTATGTATACCAGCGAAAAATTCGTAGAATTCATTGCTAAGTAGACCAACTTCACAATGCGTCCTAAATACATAACTCCACCAACAAAAAAGGCTATCCAGTAAAACCAAAAGGCATTAATCACACCCGTATACAAATGCAGCAATACCAAAGGAAACAACAACAATCCGAAGGCTTGTGTAAATTGGAATGAATTGAAAATATACTCTTGTGAATAGTTCGTGGAAGTGAAAAACCAATTGGATAATTTCACTAAAATATTTTTCACGATAAAAAGACCTAAAGAGAGCAGAAACATCCATCCGAACACCACTCCAAAAGATTCATTTTGCAAATTGAACCAACTCAAATGCACTGGCATAAACGACAATGAAATACTGATGATAATCAAACTAGAGAATAACATCAGTAAATTGACATCGCTTCGCAATACTCCTTCTTCACGCAACATTTGAGAAACAAATCGGGTGCTGAAAAAGCTTTCGCCCAATTGTGTTAATCGTTTTGATTTTACGGTTCGTAAATAGGCAAACACTACCAAAACCAATAATAGCAACCAAAAAACACCATCAACCGATCGAACCACTCGCTCTTTGAAAGGTAATGGTTTATAAACCGCAGCATCAAAAGTTGTTGAAAACGGATAAGCTCCCCAATCGGTAAAACTGACCTCTTGCGGTTTCTCCATCAACAAATTAGAAGTTGAATCTACAGGCTGAATAAATACGAATTGATTTTCGTGCATATAAATTGATAGCGCTTTTGAGCGGGACAAAATTACTAGATTTGAACCCAATTAAACTAGAAGAAATGACAGATAGATACGAAGCACACGATTATTACCTGATGGATGAGTTTTTGACGGATGAGCAAAAGCTGATGCGCGACTCACTCAGAACGTGGTTAAAGAAAGATGTTTCTCCAATTATTGAAGACTATTTTGAACGTGCTGAATTCCCGCATCAAATTGTAAAAGGGTTAGGTGATCATGGCTGTTTTGGGCCATATATCCCAACTGAATACGGTGGTGCTGGAGTTGATCAAATCACTTACGGTTTATTGATGCAAGAATTAGAACGCGTAGATTCTGGCATTCGATCAACTTCTTCGGTTCAATCATCTTTGGTAATGTATCCGATTTACAAATTCGGAACAGAAGAACACCGCAAAAAATACCTTCCGAAATTAGCTACTGGCGAAATGATTGGTTGTTTTGGTTTAACTGAACCAGATCACGGATCAAACCCTGGTGGAATGGTTACCAACTTTAAAGATATGGGCGACCACTATCTTTTAAATGGTGCTAAAATGTGGATTTCAAATGCTCCATTCGCAGATGTTGCTGTTGTTTGGGCAAAAGATGAAAGCGGACGAGTTCACGGTTTAATTGTTGATCGTGGAATGGAAGGATTCTCAACTCCTGAAATGCACGGAAAACACTCATTACGTGCTTCGGCAACTGGTGAGTTGATTTTTGATAACGTAAAAGTTCCTAAAGAAAACTTGATGCCGGGTAAAAGTGGTTTGGGTGCTCCTTTGATGTGCTTAGATAGTGCTCGCTACGGTATTGCTTGGGGAGCTATTGGTGCAGCTTTAGATTGCTACGATTCTGCTTTGCGCTATGCTAAAGAAAGAACACAATTTGATAAACCATTGGCTGCTTTCCAATTGACGCAAAAGAAATTGGCTGAGATGATTACTGAAATCACGAAAGCTCAAATGTTGACTTTCCGTTTAGGACAGCTTCGCAACGAGGGAAGAGCAACTTCTGCTCAAATCTCAATGGCAAAACGCAACAACGTAGATATGGCCATCAACATTGCTCGTGAAGCACGCCAAATTCATGGTGCAATGGGAATCACAGGAGAATACCCATGTATGCGCCACATGGCTAACTTAGAAAGTGTAATTACTTATGAAGGAACACACGACATTCACTTGTTAATTACAGGAATGGACGTAACAGGAATTAGTGCTTTTAAATAATCTGACTATAATCTTAAAATAAAAAAAGGAGCTTAATTAAGCTCCTTTTTTATTACTTATCAATTATCAACTTACTTGTATTGTTTGTATTCGCTCCTTTCAGTACTACAACATAAACACCTGCGGGGAGTTGTGAAATGTCTAATTGAGTTTGTGAGCCACTTATTTCCTGATTTACAAAAAGAGCCCCAGAAATACCATATACGTGTATGGTTACCTGTTCATCTTTCTCCCAACTTACTGATACTTTATCTCTAGTTGGATTGGGATAAATTTTTAGCGAATTGAAA
>MDTF01017851.1_pt1 | contig 11569 bp, 13 predicted proteins | sample 811191 | NCBI WGS metagenome assembly MDTF01 (sample SAMN05326649, study PRJNA326480) | marine metagenome | isolation source: seawater | place: Southern Ocean | collected 2011
AACAAAACCGACAAAATGATGCATAGCTATAACAGTCTAAGTAAGTTTGAAATTAAACTTCTTAGAGATGACTTGAAGGTTTTATTAGCTGAATATCAAAGAGAATTGAAAAAGAAAAATGACTAGACTTTTAGCTATCCTATTTTGCATTGCAGGATTAACTTCTTGCAGTTCTAAGAAAAATAAAAAGCTCGCTTTTATTGGGTCTCAACAAATAACAAACGGAGATACATTATTCCATACAGTACCTAAATTTAAACTCCTAAACCAAAGTATGGATACTATTTCGAATTCCGATTTAGCAGGTAAGGTTTATGTCGCAGATTTCTTTTTTACCACCTGTCCATCAATTTGTCCAATAATGACTAATAACTTGGTTAAGGTACAAAGAGCATTTAAAGGCGTAGAAAATTTTGCTTTGGTTTCTCATACAGTAAATCCAGATTTCGACCGAGAAGATGTTTTAAAAGAATACGCTGCTAAAATGCATGCAGATACTACTAATTGGCATTTTTTAACAGGAACAAAAGAAGCTATTTACAATACTGCCTTTCATGGCTATTTTGCAAATGCTGGGGAAGATGAGTTAGCTCCAGGTGGATTTCTTCATTCTGAGTATTTCATTTTAGTTGACGGACTTGGAAGAGTGCGTTCTGGTTACGACAAACAAGGGAATGTAAAAGGTGTTTACGATGGCACAAAAGATCAGGATATACTTCAATTGGTAAATGATATTAAACGTTTATTAAAAGAAAACAAAGAAGATGGACAATAAAAAAGCAACTCGTTTAATTTACATTGTTTCTGCAGCTGTTTTAGGATTGGTCGTGTTGTTGTACAACTTACCACAGGCTGAATATATTCCTCAATTTGTAAAATATTTACCTAAGTTACATGCAAGCATCAATGCAACCTGTTTTATTCTTCTCATATTTTCTTTAAGAGCTATAAAACAAAATAAGGTTGACTTACATAAAAAATTAAATCTCACCGCATTTACACTTTCTGCACTATTTATACTATCGTATGTAACTTATCACTCATTTGGTATAGAAACCAAATTCCCAGTAGATAATCCACTTAGACCACTGTACTTTTTCATATTAGTAAGTCATATTATTCTAGCAACCTTGGTCTTGCCATTAATTTTACTATCATTTCATAAGGCAATTATAGGAGATATACACGCTCACAAAAAAATAACCAAATGGAGTATGCCAATATGGATTTATGTAACCTTTACAGGAGTAGTTGTATATTTAATGATCTCACCTTACTATAGTTTATAATGAAGAATAAAGCCCTACTAGTACTCGTTTCATTTATATTTTTTACAAATAATTTATTTGCACAGGGTTGTTCTATGTGTAAGGCTGTCGCAGAAACAAGTGTTGCTGGAGGGAATTCGCAAGGTTCTGGCTTAAATGCAGGAATACTTTATATTATGGTCTTTCCTTATATTCTAATTGGAGTTGGATTTTACTTTTGGCAAAGGCATCGCAAACAATTGCAAAAAGAACAAGAGTCTTAACATCTGTTAACAGACAAATCTACTTCAATAGTAGTATATTTGTAGAAAATTAAACAATACTACATTTATGAAGTTTTTAAGCATCCTGGCTTTTACATTTTCCTTTGCAACACTTGAGGCTCAGCAGATATTGAGCTTGGAGGATTGTATTGATTATGCTTTAAAAAACAATATTTCGTTAAAGCAAAGTGCTTTAACTATAGATCTTAATAAGACGAGTTATTTGCAATCTAAATTGCAATTGCTCCCATCTGTAAATTTAAACAGTTCGTTTAATAAAAATCAAGGACGTTATATAAACCCATTAACAAATGAGTTTATTGAGCAAGTAAGTTCATCAATAAACCTGTCCTATTCAACCAACGTAACGCTCTTTAACGGATTCAAAAATCTAAATCAAATAAAAAAGGCGGCAAATGAGCTACTAAAAAGCAAATACGATTTAGAGTCAGCTAAAAACGAACTTATTAGCACAGTAGCCTTAGGATATCTTCAAATTCTATTTAATGAAGAGCTTTACCAAATTGCAGGAAAGCAATGGGATTTAACAAAAATTCAAGAAACGAGAATTCAAATACTTCTAGATGCTGGTTCTGTGGCACGAGGAGAACTATTAAATATTCAATCTCAAATAGCCTTAGAAGAACAACAACTTATTCAAGCAGAAAATCAGCTTAACATGTCTAAGCTTCAATTGGCTCAATTGCTCGAAATACAAGATTACCAGAACCTAAAACTGGTTGCGGAAAACATAGAAATACCTACCTTCCAAATAACAGAGAATATAGAGTACGATTACAAATTAGCCCTAAGCTTACAAAGCACAGTAAAATCTTCGGAATTAGCTGTGAATACAGCTTTATATGATTATAAAACGGCAAAAGCAAATTATCTGCCAACCTTGAGTCTTACGCAAAGAGCAAGTTCTTTGTACTCTGATAATGTTCAAGATATGTTTACATTTAATGAGCAAATAGACAATAACTTACAGTCTGGCTTATTTTTAAACTTGAGTATTCCATTATTTAACAAATGGGCAACAAGAACTTCTGTAGCACAGAGTAAAATTCAAATTGAGAACAGTAGATTAAACTCGCAGCAAGCTAAAAATCAGCTCCGTAAAAACATGGAACAAGCTTATGCAGATCAAATAGCTTCCTACAAAAAACATCAATCAGCACAAAAATCAGTTTTAGCTTATAAAGAATCCTTTGGCTATATAAACAATCGCTATGAATTAGGAATGGTAAATAGTTATGAGTTTAATGAGTCTAAAAATAGACTAATAAAAGCCGAGTCTGATGAGCTACAAGCCAAATACGACTTGATTTTTAAAGTAAAATTATACGAATTCTACACCAGCTTAAAGTTTGAACTATGAAAAAGAAATCAATCATAATTATTAGTTTAGTAATTCTTCTAATAGCTCTTGTGGCTGCAAAGAAAAATGGAATTATTGGCGGTGAGGATTTATTGAGTATCGAAACTGAGAATGTATTCTTTGGAACGATAATAGAAACAGTGCCCGCAAACGGAAAGATACAACCAGAAATGGAAGTGAAAATTTCGCCTGATGTATCTGGTGAAATCACTGAACTGACTATTCAGGAAGGAGACTGGGTAGAAAAAGGAGATTTACTATTGCGGATAAACCCAGAGCTTTATGTTGCTAACCTAGACCGTATGAAAGCCAGTTTAAATAATATGCAGTCTAATTTAGCACAGCAAAAAGCCCAGTTAAAAAATGCTGAACTCAACCATTTTAGAAATGGTAGTTTATTTAAGCAAGGTGCTATTTCAACATTAGAATTTGAGACGAGTGAAAACACAAATGAACTTGCACAATTAGCAGTAGAGGCTACACAATTTAACGTAGAAAGCTCTAAAGCATCTTTAAAAGAAGCACAAAACAACTTAGACCGAACTTCTATTTACGCTCCTATATCTGGAACTATTTCTCGACTAAATGTAGAGCAAGGAGAACGTGTGGTAGGTACAGCACAAATGACTGGTACAGAGCTTTTGCGTATTGCAGATCTAAGCTATATGGAAGTTGTAGTAGATGTAAGCGAAAACGACATATTAAGAGTTAAATTAAATGATAATGCCGAAGTTACCGTTGATGCTTATATGAAGGATACCTTTGAAGGAGTTGTAACAGAAATTGCAAATTCTGCTAATTTATTAGGAACTTCTGCCGATCAGGTTACAAATTTTGAAGTGAAAATTAGAATTTTAAAATCTTCTTATAATCATCTTACCGCAGCTCATAAACATCCTTTTAGACCAGGAATGACAGCGTCGGTAGCTATTAAAACTCAAATAAAAGACAACATTAAATTAGTCTCTATTCAGTCTGTTACAACACGAAAAGATAGTAGTTCTGTAGAGATAAATGCTCGCGACAAATACACTAAAAACAGTTCTGAAAAAGAAGCATTTGAATGTGTATTTGTGTATTCTGATGGGCAGGTAAAGTTAGTTGCCGTAGAAACTGGAATTCAAGACGATCAGAATATAGAAATTCTCTCAGGTTTAAAGGAAGGAGACGAAATTGTAAATGCTCCTTATAGTTCTGTTTCGAAAAAATTACGAAATGGAATGAAAGTGAATCAAAGCGAAAAGGTTAAAAAGGAATAAAATGAAAATTCCATCCAGAAACAATCTGGATGGAATTTTATTAGTTTATTGCAGTATTAAATATTCAAATTAAGGAAAACTATTTTTTATAGTTCCTTCATAAGAACTTCGTACAATTTAATCATTTCCTTAATATCCTCCTTATGTACTTTTTCGTCTGGAGTGTGTACATGATCTTCTGGAGCTCCAACAAAGCACCAATCTAAAGGATAAGATGATGACTGCAATCCATTACCGTCTGAACCACCTGCATCTTCAACTTCTAACTGGTATTTAATAGAATTGTTTTTTGCAATATCTATAACCTTACGAACATATGATTTACGAGGAATACCGGAATCTCTCATCGAAATAGCAACACCCATTCCGTGTGGAACTCCTGGAGTAACCCAGGTAATATCAGAAATTAAAGCTTGACGTACATTCCAGTTTTCGTAAATATATTTTCCAATATAGCCAACTGAACCTCCACCCGTTTCTTCCCAACAAGAAAAAGCAATGACTCCATTTTCTAGAGTTTCGGCTACTTTAAGAGAGTTCCAAACACCTAAACGATTATCCATACAGCAATTTTGAATATACGATTCGTCCTCGCGCCAATTGGGCTTAAAAGTTAAATTAGTTCCTCTATCAATATCTCTATCTAACTTATAGGAAATAGCTTTAGTTTCTTCATCTACTACCAATTCTGTTTCAATAAGTCCAATAGAGTCTTCTCCAACCAATTTAATACCAGAAATTAAACGAGGACCGCCAAGCTTAACCAATTCTTTACCGTAACGAACCGTAAATCCGATAGAATCGAGATGAGCAAAAATAGCTGTTCTGGGTTCACCAAATTTCAACAATAAACAATCCTGAAACGCATCGCCATATATTAGTTCTGGTTGTACTTTCCAATTCGATTTGTTTTTTTCCACATAATCGATAATAAAATCTTTTAATGTAGATTCATCTCCTGCTGGAGCATGAATTTCCTGTAATTCTTTTAATAATCTAAAATCCATAAGGGCAATAATATTCAGCAATTAATAATAATCTTGTTATGTACAAACTCAATTAATGAGTTTATTTTGAAGTAAATAATACGAACAATTACTTATTCTTATTCTTCACAGCAACGTGGATAATCTTTTTAGTTTCAAAAAATTCTTCTTCAAAATAGTCGCTTAAATTTACAAGTGTTTTTCTATTTCCCCAAGAAGCTAATTCTGAAGTCAAATCGCCTCCTTTAAGAGCTATAATACCATTGTCAATTTTATGCTTATTGACATTTAAATACTGCTTACGAGTCCATTTCACCAAATCTATCATTGGGGCAACTGCACGGGTAATAATAAAATCGAACGAATCGTCTAGTTGTTCTGCTCGCATATGATGAGCTTCTATATTTTGTAACCCAATAGCAGTTGCAATTTCTTGTACCACTTTAATTTTCTTTCCTATAGAATCGATCAATGTGAAAGAAACTTCAGGGAAAAGTATTGCTAAAGGAATACCTGGAAATCCACCACCACAACCTAAATCCATAATTTTAGCTCCCTTATTAAAGCTTATAAACTTAGCAATAGAGAGAGAATGAAGAATATGACGCTCATATAGACTATCAACATCCTTACGAGAAATAACATTTATTTGTGCATTCCACTCTTCGTAAAGAGGTTTTAGCTGAGCAAATTGTTCTTTCTGTAAATCAGTAAGTTCTGGGAAGTATTTTTCTATCAGTGCTAAATCAGAATTCATTTTCTTGTGGTTTCAATATTTGTACTAATAAGTCTCGTGCTCTAAAAAGTTTCGCTTTTACAGAGCCTAAGGGCATGTTTAACTTTTCTGCTATTTCAGCATAAGACAATTCATCGAGGTAACGCATAATAATGAGTTCCCTATAATGTGGTTTTAGTTGATGAACTAAACTGGAAATATGTATATTTTTTTGTTTCTGAATTAAATTCCTTTCTGGATCTAATCCATTGTCGATAATTTGCATCGTACTACTTTCATCATCTTTTTCATCAATAGAGATCGTTTTTTGATCGTTTTTTCTAAAAAAGTCAATCAAAGTATTCGTAGCAATAGTATTTATCCATGTACTAAAAGCGAAAGAATCGTTGTAAGATTTTAATTTATCAAAAGCTTTACTAAAAGTAGCAATCGATAAATCTTCAACATCTTCCTTACTTTGAAGTTTTAAGGAAAACGTTTTCTCTACTGAAGCCCAATAGAGTGTCATGAGTTCAGAATAAGCTTTCTGATCTCCTTTAATAGCCTTTTTAACAAGGGCTATATCGCGTTCTTTATTGCTTTTTGTTTGGCTCAACAGAAAATTCTATACGTATTAACTAAACTTGGTAAATAATATACATCTGCAAAAATACTATTAATCGATAAACTGCTCTATAAATATCGGGAATAGATGTGCAAACAAGACAATTCAATTATATTTGCTCAAAATTTGTGTAGATGAAATTCACTTTAGAAAAAACAGACCCTTTATCGCAAGCGCGTGCAGGAGTTATAGTAACAGATCACGGTATTATAGAAACACCCATTTTTATGCCCGTAGGTACTGCAGGTACTGTAAAAGGTGTACATCAGCATGAAATAGAAAATGATATTAAAGCCCATATTATTTTAGGAAATACCTATCATTTGTATTTACGTCCTAAAATGGAAGTGCTTGAGGCTGCTGGCGGTTTACATAAATTTATGAACTGGGAAAAGCCAATTCTTACCGATAGTGGTGGATTTCAGGTTTACTCCCTTTCGGGAAGAAGAAAAATTACGGAAGAAGGTGTACGTTTTAAATCGCATATCGATGGTTCTTACCACTTTTTTAGTCCCGAATATGCAATGGATGTACAACGTATTATTGGAGGCGATATAATTATGGCTTTCGATGAGTGTACTCCTTATCCTTGTGACTATCACTATGCGAAGCGTTCTATGAAAATGACGCATAGATGGTTGAAAAGATGTTGTGATCACTTTGACAGTACTCCAGACAAATACGGATTTAAGCAAACGCTCTTCCCTATTGTACAAGGTTCTACTTATACAGATCTTAGAAAAGAATCTGCCGAAGCAATCGCCTCTTTCGATAGAGAAGGAAATGCAATAGGTGGTTTATCTGTTGGAGAACCTGCAGATGAAATGTATGCAATGACAGAAATTGTTACGGCTGTGCTTCCAAAAGACAAACCTCGTTATTTAATGGGTGTTGGAACTCCTGCAAATATTCTTGAAAATATTGCCTTAGGAATTGATATGTTCGATTGTGTAATGCCATCTCGTAATGCTAGAAATGGGATGTTATTTACTAGCGAAGGAACAATAAACATTAAGAATCAGAAATGGCAAAAAGATTTCTCTCCTATAGACCCTAATGGAGAATCGTTTGTTGACAGTTCTTACTCTAAAGCTTATTTGCGTCATTTATTTGCAGCTAATGAATTGTTAGGAAAGCAAATTGCTACGCTACACAATTTAGGTTTCTATTTATGGCTAGTTAAAGAAGCTAGAAGAAGAATTTTAGACGGTACTTTTTACGATTGGAAAGAAGTAATGGTTAAGAAAATGAGCTTACGTTTATAATTGAAAAAGTTAGATCGATACATATTAAAAGAGTTCTTAGGAACTTTCACCTTTACGCTGGTTCTCATTTTATTGATATCAGTAGTATTTGATGTATCCGAAAAAATTGACGATTTCTACAGAAGAGAAGCTCCACTAGATGCTATTTTAAGCGATTATTATTTTAACTTCATAATTCATTATGGATTACTGTTTAGTGCTTTATTTACTTTTATAGCTGTAATAATAAGCACTTCTAAACTAGCTAATAATACAGAAATAGTAGCTATTTTAAATTGTGGCTTAAGTTTAAAAAGAGTGCTTTACCCTTATTTTGTTGGAGCCTTAGTAATAGCAGGAGTTTCTTTCTTCTTAAATAATTGGGTGCTTCCGAGTACTAATCAAACTCGTTTAGAGTTTGAGCAGGAATACATTCGTTTTAAAAAGAACGAGCGCTATAAAAATATACACCGGCAAATAAGTCCAGATAACTATATATACTTAGAGAGTTATAATACGGGTAAACAAAAAGGTTTTCGTTTTACACATGAGGTTTTTAAAGAATATCAGTTAGCGTCAAAATACAAAGCAGATTTTATTAGTTGGGATACCTTGGAACAGAAATGGTTGGCAGAGAGTTATAATTATAGAATTTTAGAAGCTGATGGAGAAAGTATAGAAAGAGGTTCTAGTCAGTTTAAAGATTTTGGTTTTAAACCCGAGGAGCTTGTTTATCAGAAAAACAGCACCAACTTAATGACCTTACCTGAGCTTCATAAATTTATAGCTAAAGAAAAAGAGCGAGGAGCTGAAAACTTACATTATTACTATTTGGATTTATACCAACGATACGCTACCCCTTTCACGACTTTTATACTAACTTTAATTGGTTTTAGTTTAGCGATTCATAAAAAAAGAGGAGGAATTGGCGTGAATTTGGTTTACGGATTTGTGTTAACAACACTGTTTATCTTATTCCAAAAGGTGTCTATTACCTTTACAACAAACAGCGACTTGAGTCCTATTTTTGCCATTTGGTTACCCAATATATTGTTTGGAGCCTTTGCTTATTATTTATTCCGAAAAGCAAACCGTTAGAGTTTGTTCATCCACATAAAATAATCTTTTGGAAAGCTATCTAATTTGGGTTCTTCGGTAAATAGTCCAAATAGAGTAGATCCACTCCCACTCATTGCAGCATAGTCTGCACCTAAATCGTATAGTTTAGATTTGAGTTCTTTTAGTACAACGTGTTTTGGGAAAACAGAATCTTCAAAATCATTCGACAAATTTTCTTTCCAAGTGCTTATATCTTGTAATACTATATGTTTACAAGGTTCTGTTTGGCTAGCCTGAATCTCAGCAAAAGCTTCTTTAGTCGAAATATGAATATTTGGATTGATTATTAAAAGATATATTCCTTTTAAGTCTACACTTACTTCTTCTAAAACCTCTCCTCTACCTGTTGCATACTGAGGGTAATCTTGAATAAACAAAGGACAGTCGCTACCAAGTTCAAGAGCATATTCCATCAATTTATTTGAACTTATTTTTAAATCAAATAGCGAATTTAATATACGAAGTGCATAAGCAGCATCAGACGACCCTCCACCTAAACCTGCACCCATAGGAATAATTTTATGAAGGAATATTTTAACGCCAGGTAAGTTAAAGTCTTTATGGAGTAGAAAATATGCTTTTTCACATAAGTTTTGTCCTGAAGGAATTAATAATCCGGTTGAACTAAATTTGCAGGTTCCATGACCTAAAGATGCATCTTTTAAGATTTCTAAGACATCATTTAACGGAAACTGGTAAAAAACAGTCTGTAAATTGTGGTAGCCGTCATTCCGTTTTGCAATTATTTGCAAACCTAAATTCAGCTTAGATGGTGGAAATAGTATCATTGTATAAATTCTTGGCTCAAATGTAATAATTGTAGTTATTTATTAAGCTTCAAAAGTGAATTATTGTAATTTGCACCACTAATTTGTTACTATGGAAAGATTCGATTTTGAACAACCAATCGTTGAACTAGAAGAGCAATTAAACAAAGCTGTTCAACTTGGAAAAGATACCGATGCCGATGTTACTAGAACGGTTAAAGACATCGAAAAAAAATTGGCTACCCTTCGTAAAGGAATTTACGGTGGGCTTAGCGCATGGCAGAAAGTACAAATTTCTCGTCATCCTTGCAGACCCTACACTCTAGCTTATATAGAAGCACTAACTAAAGGTGACTTTATCGAACTTCACGGCGATAGAAATGTGAAAGACGATAAGGCTATGATTGGTGGATGGGGAACTATAGACGGGCAGTCTGTCATGCTTATAGGTCAGCAAAAAGGAAAAAACACCAAACTTCGACAATTCCGAAACTTTGGTATGGCGAATCCTGAAGGCTACCGTAAAGCTTTGCGTTTGATGAAAATGGCAGAGAAGTTCAATAAGCCTATTGTGACTATTATAGACACACCTGGTGCTTATCCTGGTTTAGAAGCGGAAGAACGTGGACAGGGAGAAGCAATTGCAAGAAACCTGCTGGAAATGTGTCAGCTTAAAGTGCCTGTTATATGTATTATTATTGGTGAAGGTGCTTCTGGTGGAGCTTTAGGAATTGGTATTGGAGATAAAGTATTTATGTTAGAAAATACATGGTACTCTGTAATTTCTCCAGAGTCTTGCTCATCTATCTTATGGAGATCATGGGACTATAAGCAGATAGCTGCCGAAGCTTTAAAGCTGACTTCTAAAGATATGTTGTCTAATAAATTAATAGACGCTATTATTAAAGAGCCCCTTGGAGGTGCTCATTACAATCCAGAAGTAGTTTACGAAAATGTACGTAAGGTAATTAATAAGCAACTGAAGGATTTATTAAAGCTAGACGCTCAAGATAGAATTGAAACAAGAATTGAAAAATTCTGTAGCATGGGTGTTATAAACGAATAATACCTCAATATCTAAAATTTAAAAAGCCTCTTTATACAATTGTATAAAGGGGCTTTTTAGTAATTATATTTATTTCTTTTTAAAAGTCCAATTAATATTAAAAGTAGAAACACAATCTCCTGCCTCATTAAAACCTTTAGACTGCATAACACAAACTACACCTTTACCTGTTTCCACTGCTTCGTCAATACATGCTTTAACTTTCGCTCCATCCTCACAAACAAATTGAATTGTACCAATTGCTTTTTTTGTAAAAGAACAATTTAGGTCGAGTACTAACATAGATACTTTTTCGGATTGTGCATCTAAACAACCTAAAGCTAATAATCCTGTAGACATTTCTGCTGCCATAGCCTGACAAGCAAAATACATAGATTTAAATGGGTTCTTGTTTAAATACTTGAATTTGATATTGACCTTGGCGCTATCCTTAGTTACGCCAGCAACTTTTAAACCCGAAATCCAAGCAATTGGAAGTTTCTGAATTAAGAATAAACTATATAAGAAACTATTGTTAACCTTCTTTAAATAAGATGCATGCATTGAATTTATTTTTGAAGCAAGATAGGGAATCTTAATCAATCGATTTTGTAAGTTTGCTGCAAAACTATATACATGCTGAAAAGTTATTTATCGCTCGTAAAATTTAGCCATACAATTTTTGCTCTACCCTTTGCAATGGTAGGATTTACCTTAGCAGTAAGTAAAGATCAATACTCTTTTGGCTGGGATAAATTAGCTTTTGTAATCTTATGTATGGTATTTGCTCGTAGTGCTGCCATGGCATTTAACAGATATATAGATCGAGATGTAGATAGTGAAAACCCTCGAACTGCAGAAGTTAGAGAAATCCCTAATGGTACAATTAAAGCAAAA
>MDTF01003834.1_pt1 | contig 11566 bp, 11 predicted proteins | sample 811191 | NCBI WGS metagenome assembly MDTF01 (sample SAMN05326649, study PRJNA326480) | marine metagenome | isolation source: seawater | place: Southern Ocean | collected 2011
CGCCGCGCCCCTCGGGATTAGCCGGATCGTAAAACCCCACTGGCTTGCGTTGCGTTATGATGAGTTGCATATTCATAATCGCCTCACCTGCATCGAACAGTCCGGCAGACAAACCAGCTCTTGGGTCGCTCGAAAGACCTACTAGCAGGCTGTTCATACGTTCAATTTCTACCGCTTGGTCATTGCTTACATCGTTGGCAAATTCGTTGAGCAGGGGCTCATATGCAGATCCGGGCTGCTCTCTGAGCTCATCGACCATTTTGATCGCGCCATCGTGGTGTGCAATCATAAGGCTTAAAAAAAGCTCGTCAAATGCGGTACTCTGGGCGGCTCTCAATTGCTCCATTTGCTCTGCAGTGGCCATCCCCATCATAGCGTGCTTGGCGTGCTTGGCGTGCTTGGCGTGCTTGGTGGATTGGTTGTCAGCATTCCGCAACGCCTCGTCGCGTTGGCTTAACCAGTCTTGCATAAAGCGGGTCTCATCTTCCTGCGATACGTCAATGCGCTCGGCAACATTGAGAACCTCTTGATTATTCGTCCGCTGCCTAGCGAGTTTGCACATCATCAAGGCTTGGTGGTGATGAACGATCATATCTTGGATAAATCTCACATCGGCCGCCGTATAGGACGATTCGGCGATCGCTACCGCGGTTTTAGCGTCTAACTCGCGGGTCGGTTCCCCCGGTGCGCCGGGTTGTAAGATAGGCGCGGCGATAGATGTTGTGCCTAGTAAGCACAATGCAATAATTGCAGTGTTGGGGATAACCCTAAAACTGGCTTTACAACGATCACTGTAAGAGTTCATGGGCGGGTATACCTCCTGCAGCAAAGTGATTAAGTTGCCAGCACTATAGCACCCTGATTTTAGTGGGTTGATGTAAAGACCGTGACTGGGCTACAAAACGAATAATTTAAGCGTCGAAATTATAATCCTTTAATACCGTAATGATTTACATACCAGTGACGCTGCAGGCCACTCACTGTATGAGAGTCAACGTTCGCATGGTGCTTAAACCTCGCAGTTAGCGGTCAAAAATGGCTACGACTTTGTGCGCTAGGCGGTTATGGTTAGCACTTTAAATAACTTAATAGCGGTGTGCCATCAGCCTATCGATCATCTGTTGTGCCGCACGCGATATTGGCTGGCGACTGCGGGTCAAAACACCGACCGGGCGCTCTATCGTAGCGCCCGAACTTGGGCGGAAGATAGCCCGCAAGGCCCGCATTTAATAGCTACAAAGGGCGGGTACCAAGGCTACTCCAATACCTGCGGCGACCATCGACCCGGCAGTTGTGAGTTGGAATGCCTCAAAAATTTGCGGTGGCTGTTTGCCAGTTGCGAGTATTACCTCATCGATCCAGCGACGGGCACTGGAACCGCGATTAAGGCAGATCAAATAGCCGTTTAACAGGTCACAAAAGATACTGTTTTAGCCGGGGTGAGTACATTTTTTGGCGGTAGTAGTGCGATAAAGCGATCATTAAATAGAGTTTGAAAGTTAAGCCCGTCGGCGGTCTCGCTCTCGAAGGTAATGCCGAGTTCCACGCGGCCAAGTTGGACTGTATGAATGACCTCCTCCATAACAATATCCTGCAGATTAACGTTAGGGGACTCACAAGCTAATTCAGCGACGACTGAGGGTATACAGTTACTCGTAGGAGAGTATGGCATCGAGGCTCAGTTTACCTCATTTTAGGGCAGGTAGGCCGCGGAGTTCATTAAAACCATCGTGCCAGTCGTCGAGAAACCGTCGCGCTATAGGCAGGAACCCTGTACTTTTCGGTGTTAGTGCAAGCGCGCGTCGAAAGGTTAAATAATGGGCCTCTAACGGCCTCCTCGAGGTTGCGGATCGTTGAACTAAGTGCGGGCTGGGACAAACTTAAATGCTCGCTAGCTCCGGTGAAACTGCCGGCATCGGCGATCACTATGAAGCCACGCAGTTGCTTTATAGTGATATTTTTTAGCATATTCAGTGTTCCATTTTTTCGATCAATTTATTACTTAATACTATTTGAGTTAATGATATGGCTGAGGCATCCTAGGTCAAAGTACTTTACTTGGAAAATTGAGTATGCAGCAACTTTGGCAACCCTCTAAAGAAGATATCAAACGCACTCAGATGCGACGCTTTGCTGATTATTTAGAAACGACACTCGGTCTGCAATTCATTGACTACCATACTTTTCACCGCTGGTCGGTGGATTGCCCCGAGCAATTCTGGCAGCACCTTTGGTATTTTCTCAAAATCCGCAGCTCACAAGACTTTACCGAGGTGTTGACGGATGCCGACAAGTTCCCCGGTGCACGTTGGTTCTGCGGTGCGAGATTGAATTTTGCGGAAAACTTACTCCGCAACCGGTCGCAAAAAATTGCACTTGTAGCGCGCTTAGAAAACGGCTCGCGTCGCACAATAAGCTACGCGCAACTTTACCGGCAGGTGGGTCAGTTGGCCGCTGCGTTGCGGCGGGTGGGGGTTGTTAAAGGGGATCGCATAGCCGGTTTTTTGCCGAATGTGCCTGAGACTGTCGTCGCTATGTTGGCGACTAGTAGCATAGGCGCTATCTGGTCATCGTGCTCGCCAGATTTTGGGATCAACGGCGTCCTTGATCGCTTTGGTCAAATAGAGCCAAAGGTACTCTTTGCCTGTGATGGCTACTATTACAGCGGCAAGACCATCGACTCAGTGCAGCAGGTAGGACAGATTTGTCAGCGGATCAGTTCCATTCAGCAGTTAGTTGTCGTGCCGCTTATCGACGCAGAGGTCAGCATACCTTTGGGCGTCGCCTATGCCGACTTTTTGCTGTCCGAAGATAGCTCGCCCCTCGAGTTTGAGCAACTGCCGTTTGATCACCCGCTTTATATCATGTACTCCTCGGGGACCACTGGGGTGCCCAAGTGTATTGTTCACGGCGCGGGTGGTACGCTGTTACAGCAACTCAAAGAACACCAGTTGCATGTGGATCTGCGATCTGAGGATGTGTTTTTTTATTTTACCACCTGTGGCTGGATGATGTGGAACTGGCTAGTCGCAGGTCTCGCTTCGGAGGCGACTTTGGTGCTCTACGACGGTGCGCCGTTTTTCCCCACCGCCACTGCAATGATAGATATGGCCGAGACAGAACAGATCAGTATATTTGGCACCAGTGCCAAATATATCGACGCCCTACAAAAGGCGGGTGTGTTGCCCGCTAAAAGTCACCGTTTGGACAACTTAAGGGTGCTGTTGTCGACAGGTTCGCCTCTGTCCCACGAAAGCTTTCGGTATGTCTACCGCGATATTAAGACGGATTTGTGTTTGTCATCTATTTCTGGCGGTACGGATATTTTATCCTGCTTTGTACTTGGCAATCCGACTCTGCCGGTATGGGAGGGACAGATCCAATGTCGTGGGTTGGGTATGGCGGTAGAAATTTGGGATGAATATGGCGCCGCGGTAGAGCAACAAAAGGGGGAGTTGGTGTGCGTGCGTCCGTTCCCATCGGCGCCGATTGGCTTCTGGAATGATCCGGACGATGAGAAATACCGCGCGGCTTATTTTACTCACTACCCGAATATTTGGGCGCATGGCGACTATGCTGAAATAACCGCCGAGAACGGCATTATTATTCATGGTCGATCGGATGCGGTACTCAACCCAGGCGGGGTGCGCATTGGTACGGCGGAGATTTATCGCCAGGTCGCCAAACTCTATGCGGTGGTCGACAGTATTTGTATTGGTCAGGACTGGGACGGGGATGTGCGGGTTGTATTGTTTGTTGTGTTGCGCGAGGGTGTCGCATTGGATGACGCGTTGTTGGGCGCTATACGCGCGGTTATTAGGCGCGAGGCAACGCCCCGTCATGTGCCTGCTAAGATAGTCGCGGTAAGCGATATACCGCGCACTATTAGCGGCAAAATTGTCGAGTTGGCAGTGCGCAATATTGTGCATGGCCGAGCGGTCACTAATCGCGATGCGCTGGCAAATCCCGAGGCACTCGAGCTATTTCAGGATCTACCTGAGTTGATGGTTTAAAACGCCCCAACCTTTCACCGTAAAACTGGCAGGCCTTTGCGTGCGTTCGACCAAGAGTTGTATGCCTGAGCTGTTTAAATAGCCCACTTTCGAGGTCGTTAAAATATTGCTGCAAGCGCATGTTAATGGGCTAGCTTAGCGCCAGTTAACCGGTTTAACAGACCAATATTCTAATCCTTTTTTGTATGCTAAATGGCAATTTCGCCGTGGCAATTATCTCTTCACTTGCGGGATTTGCTATACTGCATCGCGATTTGCGGCGGGCCTTGTAATAGGCGCTCTGGCTGCTTTGCAACCTGCCTCCGGTCGTTTCTGCTAGTCGCATTAACGGTGCTGTATGCGGCACAAGTAAGCGCAGTAAGGGAATGTCTGGTGGAAATTGGTGATCGTCGTTATGTATAAATGTCGCTTCGCGACATTTATGTTTTAGGATTAGACCAAACAGCTTGAGCAATATTAGATTATGGAGTGGCACATGAGTCAAAGAGAAGTGGTGGTATTGAGCGGTGTAAGAACGGCGATTGCAGATTTTGGCGGCGCTCTAAAAGATCAACCAGCCACGGAGTTGGCAGCAAAAGTTGTGGCTGAAGCAGTGAGTCGCTCGGGCCTAGCCCCAGGAGACATCGGGCACTGTGTGATCGGCTCGGTACTGCACGGTGACCGACGGGATATGTACATTGGTCGTGTGGCCGCGTTAAAAGGCGGTCTGCCAGCAGAGACGCCGGCTCTGACGGTCAACCGTCTTTGTGGCTCTGGGCTTCAGGCACTGGTATCTGCTGCGCAAATGATTCTGCTGGATGACTGTGATGCCGCGGTCGCCGGTGGCGCCGAGTCAATGAGCAGAGCACCGTATTGGTTGCCAACAGCGCGTTTCGGATCAAAGATGGGTGACGTTGCTATGGTTGACCCAATGGTCGGGGTGTTGACCTGTCCAATGGGTGACGTCCATATGGGCGTGACGGCTGAAAATATTTCCGAACAATTTAGTATCAGTCGCGAGCAACAAGACCAGTTGGCGCTATTGAGCCATCAGCGTGGACAGCGCGCGATCGAAGAAAAACGCTTTGTCGAACAGATTCTGCCGATTGAAATTAAGACCCGAAAGGGCGTCAAGGTTTTTGATCAAGACGAGCATGTGCGCTTTGATTGCGATATTGAGAGCATGGCAAAGTTGCGTCCGGCGTTTAAAAAAGATGGCTCGGTGACCGCCGGTAATGCATCGGGCCTAAACGATGGCGCCGCAGCGGTGGTATTGATGGAGAGGCGCGCGGCTGAAGCCAAGGGCTTAAAACCGATGGCAAAAATGCTCGGCTACGCCACGGCGGGCGTCGAGCCCTCGATCATGGGTACTGGACCGATTCCGGCGGTGCGCAAGTTATTGACAAAAACCGGCGTCAACGTCGAGGACATCGATATTTGGGAGGCCAACGAGGCATTTGCTGCGCAGGCGCTCGCGGTTTCCAACGAGTTGGGATTAGATCCGCAAAAAGTCAATCCTAACGGTTCGGGCATTGGTTTGGGTCATCCGATTGGCGCGACTGGGGCAATTATGTCTATTAAAGCGCTTTATGAGTTGCAACGCACTGGAGGTCGCTATGCCGTCGCCACCATGTGTATCGGCGGTGGACAGGGAATTGCAGTATTGTTTGAGCGTTGCGAGTAGTAGGTTATTGCTGTCAGGGTAGTAGCCGCTTTGGATGAAATGCATCGGGGCGTTTAATGACCGCTAGGCGAGCACGCTCCTGGAATTGGCCTACTGGCTCCTTAGATATATGAGTGTCGGTTATGCAGCGTCCAGATTCACTAAAAATAAGGACTTGGCTCGGCACATTGAGTCATAAACGGACTCGTTTTGTTGGGTTGAGTTGGCTTACTTATGGTATCTCGATGACTCAGCCTAATATTTCTCAAGTCTCCTTCAGGCAGGTTGCAATGGTTAATTGTATGGCGATGTGTTTGTGGTAATGGTCACTGTGAGACTGTGGCGCAATTTTGTTTTTGGTGCGCGCGCTGTCATCTTGGGCGCCGCACTTCAGGGCTGTTCGCTAGAACAGGGAACCACCGTAAAAAAATACTTTTTGCACGGTGGTTTAGAGCGTGTTTACTGGTTACATATACCTAAAAAAATTCAACTTGATGCACCACTTGTCTTGGTCTTCCACGGATATACAGGCTCTGCGACCGGCGTAATGCGATATACCCAAATCAACGAGATCGCAAATCGCGAAGGTTTTATCGTTGCATACCCTCAAGGCACCGTCGACGCGCAAGGCCATACCTTTTTTAATGTTGGTTATGATTTCAATGCAGACTCTTCAGTTGACGATGTAGATTATGCGCGCCAACTTATTCTCCAACTGCATCAAGATTACTCTCTCAGCGCATCCAACACTTTCGCGACAGGATTCTCTAATGGGGGAGATATGAGCTACTTGCTAGCTTGTACTGCTAGTGACCTAATTAGAGCTGTTGCGCCGGTTTCCGGCGTATTAATGAAGACCACAAAAGATATGTGCTTGCGTGACAATCCAATACCACTTTTCGCCATTCACGGTACTGACGATAACATTTCTTTATATGCTGGTGACATGGACAACCTCGATGGCTACGGTGCTTACCTAGATATACCCGATACAGCTCAGTTCTTCGTTTCCGCTCATGGTTTGAACGATCGTCAAACCAGCCGTCTCGAGGATTTAAATCCTAATGATGGGAGCTCTATTTTATTTGATCGTTACTTTTCTGCCGGAAACCGAAACGAAGTTTGGTACTACCGCATTGTGGGAGGAACTCACGATTGGCCCAGTATCGGGCTGCGTTGGTGGAATAATCCGTTAGCCTGGTGGTATTTTCGTAATGGCAATCAAGACATCGATGCCAGCGAAGAAATCTGGACATTCTTTAAACGCTACCTTTAGGCTTCATTAGAAGACTGCAGCAGAATATGATTGATTCACGATTTACTCGATATCCTTGCCTAATTCTCGATGCTTTATCAGTCCCTTTGGACAGTTTGGTTAAACGTGGTATCGACTAAGTAGGTTGTCAAATTATTAATTATCCAGTCGACATTGCGTTGCACTCGGTCATCCGGATTATGATGGCACAAAATATCTACCAGTCCGTGAACCGATGCCCATATCTGATAGCTTTTATTTAGCTGTTGTTTTTGTGATCCAAGTTCGAAATTCTTTGCGACTCCTTCGATAACATGTTGAAACGCCTTTTGGCGTTGCTCCGTGAGTGCCGTATCAGCGAGACCTATATCTGCCTGGCTAAACATCAATGCGTAGATTCGACGATTTTGAATTCCAAATTGCACATAGCTGGCTGCCGCTAGGACAAATTCATCCATCGCCTGTGCCGCAGTTAGGTCGGTGTAATTGACGTATAAAGTACTTCCCAACCGATGGAAGCCCTCGGTTTTTATTGCAGTCAAAAGATCATTCTTATTTTTAAAATGCCTGTAAACCGCGGTGTGTGAAACGCCAACTTCGGCAGCTAAGCTGCGTAAACTCAGTCGCTCCGAACCATGAATTTCGCATAACTTATAGGCGGTATTGAGCAATTCAGATTTCAAATTTTTGTGGTGATAAGCCATCTATATAGTATACCGCGAACAGCCTTTTTTCCTAGATTGCGTTAACCATAGCGTTTGGACTATGCATTTTGTTTACACTGGTAACATTGTGGGTAATACTAGTGCTGTAGTTTGACGAATGTTTCATTGGAGGCGTTAATTATGCCGGATATGACCTGGCTCGGTTGGTTTCATACTATCTTGGGTGTCTTGGCGTTACTGAGTGCCTTGTATATTTTGGTGAGATATCGGGTTATTTCACTGGCCTTATTTTCCGGCAAAATATATCTGCTGTTAACTTTAGTTGTAGCGGGCTCGGCACTCGGCATCTATAACCAGGGCGGCTTTGGCGTGGCTCACATATTGGCCGTATTGACGTTGGCGGCAGTCGTGGTGGGCGTTGTCATGGAAAGATTTACGCTGCTTGGCCGCTGGTCAAAATATTTACAGGCGATGGCATATACCAGTACGGTGCTGTTTCATATGATTCCAGCGATCACTGACTTCCTGCGGCGCCTGCCAATTGGCGATCCGTTCGTCGAGAGCTTTGACGATCCGTTAGTAGTAGCGTTTCACCTCGCTTTTTTACTACTTTACACTATTACCCTTGGGCTACAGGGGCTATGGCTGAGAAGATTGTCGGCTGAAGTCGGCCAGCCTAATCTTTAATCATAACTGGGGTCCTACACACTACTGATGCTCACTTAAACAGCTAGTAAGCGATTACTTGCAGGGCGATTATCCTACGCTGCATAGGCGAAGGCAGGGATAGTTTTTCGCAGCCGCACAAACATCGCTGCGTAGATTGCCAAAGCTAGCAATGCCGCACCTAAACACATTGCGAATACACTGCTGAAGCCGAGATTAAATGCTAACAACGACGCCGCGAGATTGGGCCCGATGATTTGGCCGAGACCCTGAGCCGCTGGAATCATCGCCGCATATTTGCCGACGCGATCGATATTGGCAACTATCGACATTTGGTAGACATCGATAAAAATCCACAATAGATTAAAAGAGAACACGCTTACCAGTAATGTGGAGTCGGTAATACCATTAACGAGTAGCCCGACAATTAATGCCATACTAAACAAGGCAACTAACAGCGGCCGGAGTAATCCAAAGCGATTACTCAAAAGCGTGGCAAAGGCGCAGCCGACAATGCTGCAAAATGACGACCAGACCAATACCTTTCCTGTCCACGCCGGTGTTGCTTGGTCGGCCAAGGCGGCAAGTTCTATGTAGGTCCAGTAGGACCCGATATTGATATAGGTAATGACCATCGCTAGCAGGCAAAGCCAAGGGACATATTTAGGGATCTGTGCGTCGAGCGCCGCTTTATCGGATGTCGGCTCGAGCGTCTGTGTGACGTCACCGCCTTTGACAATACCGCTGGGTATCCAACCGATAAAAGGTAGTGTGAAGAGGAAACATAGGATGAATACCCAATAAATATTGGCCATGGATAACAGCGGCAAAAAGTGAAGTTCCAAGGCTTGGGAAAATGCAAAGGCAAACAGCATGGCGTTATAGGCGCGTGCCGGCTTGGAGTTGGCACCCAGAGAGGACACCGCGACCGCGGTATAGATCCCACTGCCAAAGCCTGCCAATAGTCGCAGCCAGAGTACTTGGGAGTATTCTATCCAGGCGATGCATAGCCCGTTGGCGAGTACTGCAAGAGCAATCCCAAGCACAGCTAACCAGCGTCGATTGACCTTGGCAACCAGAAACGAGGTTGTAAAAGCGCCCAGCGATAATCCTCCCAGATCGGCACCGGCAACTCGACCTACTTGGATTTCAGAAAACCCCAGTAAGTTGACCCAGGCTGAACTGATTACCGGGATCCCCACCAAAACGCCGTATCCTACCAAGGTCATATAAAGACTAATGACAATACAGCGCCATTGATCAAAGGGTGATGTTACCCTCATAGGGTCAATACTTTGGCTCGCGCTCATGGGGTCTCCGCTGGCGTCGCTCGGCTGTGATTGTACGCAAGGTATAAACGCCCTCTCGTGAGGAGCTAGCATCTTGCACAGAGCATGTCGATCTATAGTGACAGTTCTTGTAGCAAGATAGAATATCTCTTGTGGCAATTTTGTCATTCATAGGCGCCTCGACCAATGCGTGTAGCACCTCTGATGACAGGCTTAAGTGCTTGGATCATCGCATTGCCCGAGCCTGCCGCGGGAGTTGTGGCTAGCGATTTTTTCTAGCCAGGTCGCCCGAGTTTTTGGTATGTTAGATAGATGTCCTTAGCTGCTAGACTATTCATCTTTTTCGGTGCGGTATTGCTCGCCGCTTGTCGAGCATATGTCGTCGTTCCCGCCGAAATGATTGCTGACCATGTGTTTGTTAATGGTGGAGTTTATACCGTCGACCCCAAACAACCCTGGGCCGAGGCGGTCGCGCTCGTCGATGGGCGGATTGCAATGGTTGGCAACAATCGCGATATACGTACTTTGATCGGGCCGAAAACCCAAATTACCGATCTCAGCGGGCGCATGTTGTTACCCAGCTTTGGCGACTCGCACTTGCACCTACTGTACGGCGGTGAAGTGGTATCATCGTGCCTATTGAGTTGGGCTGAGCAACCCGATGAAATTGCCCGACTGCTGCGTGCCTGCGCCGAGCATGACGAGGGTAATTCGGAGTCGTGGATTTTTGCAACCCGATGGGCCCGTTGGTCGTTTGCCGATGGCAATCCACCAGCAGAATTTTTAAACCAGTTATTCCCTAATCGCCCAGTGGTCGTCGAGGCGAGCGACGGGCATTCTTTTTGGGTTAACCAAGCGGCTCTAGAAAGGGCCGGTATCGACGACGGCACGCCCAATCCGGAGGACGGTTTGATCGCTCGCGATCCAGTCACCGGTCGCGCTACTGGGTTGATGCATGAATCCGCGATTCAGTTGATCACCGCGCGAATGCCGACTGTCACCGACCGAGACCGGTTAAAATTTATTCGGAAGGCGGTTGCGATGGCGCATGAATTTGGCATCACCGCGGCGATAGAACCGGGTTTGAACTTGCGCCAGGCAAAATTGTTTGCGGCGCTGGATGACGCAGGTGAACTGAATATGCGCCTCCTGTTGGCACTAACTCCACTGGGCTGGAAAATCGCCGCATTTGACGAGCGGATTTACGCGACGACAGCGCGCAGAGCCGAGGCTGAGAGCGAGCGAGTGGCGGCGCACTCGGTCAAAGTATTTGTCGACGGCGTCATTGAAAACGGGACTGCGCCGCTGCTTGAACCCTACAATGACGAATCGGTACAATCGCTGGATCTATTTTTCCCCGCCGACAAGCTTCAGGCATACTTTATTGGCCTCGATCGGCGTGGCATCAGTATCCATGTGCATGCCATTGGCGACCGCGGTATCAAACAGGCTCTGGATGCATTCGCCGGCATGCGCCGAGCCAATGGCATGTCTGATAACCGGCATTTGATGACCCATCTTCAACTGATTGACGAGATCGATATCCCGCGCTTTCAGCGACTGAATATCATCGCTAGTTTTGCTACTTTGTGGGCCTATCCCGAGGAGTACAACCTCGAGATCTATCCGCCACTGATCGGTAAGGAGCGCGTCGAGCGGTTTTATCCGGTTGCAAGTGTCGCCGATACGGGCGCTAGGATCGCGATTGGCAGCGATTGGTCAGTCGAAGATATGAATCCATTTTTGGCGATTGAGGTGGCGCTAACACGCCAGGACCCGATAACTGATAGTGGGCCTGTTTTAAACTCTAATGAGCGTATTGATCTGGCTTCAGTACTCGAGGCATACACCAAAAATGTTGCCTATGCGATGAAGCTTGAAGATCAGATTGGTAGCATTGAGCCGGATAAATTCGCTGATTTAGTTGTGCTAGATCGTAATCTGTTTACCATTCCAGTAGAGCAAATTAGCCAAACTCAGGTGCTCATGACGCTGTTTAGTGGTCGTCAGGTGTTTGTGCGAGGTCTTGCTAAGCG
>MDTF01014228.1_pt1 | contig 11565 bp, 10 predicted proteins | sample 811191 | NCBI WGS metagenome assembly MDTF01 (sample SAMN05326649, study PRJNA326480) | marine metagenome | isolation source: seawater | place: Southern Ocean | collected 2011
AAATTTTAAAGTAGTAAGCAGCATTTTAGATAATATGCTAGTGTAATGTACCTAATATGCATTTTTGGTATACCAATCATAAAAAAGGAAAGCGTGATGTCTACTAATAAAACCATGAGAGCGGCGCTGTTGACTGAATATGGTGCCCCACTTGAAGTAAAAACTGTTGCACGTCCAAGCCCCAAAGCAGGCGAAATATTGGTCAAGATTGAAGCCAGTGGAGTCTGTTTTACAGACGTGCATATCTTCCGGGGGGATCACGCTTCGCCCAATCCACTACCTCTGATTATGGGTCATGAGGGTGTTGGTCGAGTGGTGGAAGTAGGAGCGCCCAACGGACGGTTTAACATTGGAGATCGTGTTGGCATTGGCTATGTATATAGTGCCTGTGGACATTGTAGGGAATGTCACACTGGTGGTGAGAATTATTGCTCCGATTTTGATGCCACAGGCTACTCCGTCAGTGGGTGCTTTGCCGAATATGTATGCCTTCGCCAAGATTGGGCCACTGCTATTCCTGACAATGTACCTGCTATTGAGGCCGCACCCTTAATGTGTGCCGGTTCTGCAGCCTACGCCTCGTTAAAGAAAACTGGCCTAAAAGCTGGTGATACCGTGGCGATATTTGGCCTTGGGGGGTTGGGCCAATATGCAATTCAAATTGCAAAACAATCGGGAATGAACGTCATTGCAGTCGATGTCGACAAGGGTAAATTAGAGACGGCTCAAAAACTGGGTGCTGATGAAACGGTTGTCGCCAACAGCAATTCAATTGCATCGATTAAGGCTCTTGGAGGTGCCGATGGCTGTGTGAACTTTGCGCCAGTTGGGGCTACTTGGCCTTTAATGCTTGCAGTCTGCAAACCGCGTGCGAAGATTGTTTTGACAGGGGTTCCGGCAGATCAGCTTGCTTTTTATGCCCACGAACTTATTGAGCGTGGCCTGCAAGTTATCGGCAGTTCTGCATCAAACCGACAGGAAATGAGTGAACTCTTACAACTGGTAGCAAATGGAAAAATTAAAGGCGTGATCAGTACTAGATCGCTAGATGAGGTTAATATTGCCCTTGCTGACTTGCAAGCAGGCAAGGCTGAAGGACGCACAGTGTTGGACTTCCATTAAATCGGACTACTGAAAGGCTTTATTATGGATTTGAAACTTACAGGAAAAACAGCGCTAATCACTGGTGCTTCAATGGGAATAGGAGAGCATCTGGCGGATGTCTTTGCATCTGAAGGTGTGAATTTACATATTACTGCCCGGAGTGCTGATAAGCTTGAAGCGCTCCAAACCCGAATTGAAGATACCCATGGCGTTAACGTAACCTGCCATCTTGCCGATCTAACTCTCAGCGGCGCTTGTGAAACGCTGTCGGAAAGTGTAGGTCACATCGACATTCTTGTGAATAATGCGGGAGCTATTCCAAGTGGGACTCTTTGGGATGTGGATGAAGCAGCTTGGCGCAAAGGCTGGGATCTTAAAGTCATGGGGTACATTAACTTGTGCAGGTTGTTTTACAAGAAGATGCAGGAGGTTGGCCACGGTGTGATTATCAACAACATCGGCAATGGTGGCGAGGTATATGATCCCAAATACATTGCTGGGACAACGGGTAATGCGAGTCTAATGGCTTTTACCCGTGCTCTTGGTGGGCACAGCTTAGACGACAACATTCGCGTCGTTGGTGTCAATCCTGGCCCAGTAAATACTGATCGCATTTATAATATGCTAAAAAAACGGGCAGCAAACGACTTAGGTGATGCTAGTAAATTTACTGAGCTGGAAGCAAACTACCCACTTGGCCGCCCGGCTCACAAGCACGAAGTGTCAGATCTGATTGTTTTCCTGTCGTCTTTTCGATCTGGTTATACCTCAGGGTCTATCTTTACTGTTGACGGGGGCATAGCGTCGCGTCGGTCCATAATTTGATATATTCAAGCCCTAAATATCCTCACAACGCTGTAAAGCGCATTGGTATTTTGATCCCGTCGTCAAATACTGTGCTCGAACCCTTGTCGGCGAGCATGTTCTCCAATACTGAATCGACTGTGCATTTCTCCCGGCTGAGGGTCATTGACGTGACCCTTAATCAGGAATCGTATGCTCAGTTCAGTATGGAGAAACAAATCGCTGCAGCAAAGCTACTGTGCGATGCGGGTGTTGACAGTCTTGTCTGGGGTGGTACATCTGCCAGCTGGCTTGGCCCGGAGCATGATGCAAAGTTTTGCGGTTTACTTAAAAGTGCCACTGGCATCCCCTCAGGGAGTTGTACCCTTGAAATGAATCGTCTTTTTAGTGCACACAACGCTAAAACGTTTGGGCTGGTGACTCCGTACACATCTGATGTTCAGAAACGTATCATTAAAAATTATAGATCCATGGGTTTTACCTGTCTGGCAGAGCAGCATTATGGGGGTACTATCAGCAGCGAATTTGCTACCATTGAGGAGGATGTGATTGCACAAATGGTTCGAGACGTAGCCCAAAAAAAGCCTGATATCATTCTTATTATGTGTACTAATATGCGTGGAGCGAGGGTGTCAGAAGAACTGAGTCATGATGTTGGTATTCCAGTTTTTGACAGCGCAATAGTTACATTGCAAGCTGGTCTGCGCTTGGCAAACGGCCTACCTTGAGGATCATCATAGTTCGCTAGGAACTTGTCAAATATTATGCCTATTGGCCAAAAATATGTTGACCAATTGGTCTATTTTTGTTAAAAAATATTTTAGCATCCCCAACAACTGCCAAATATTAAAGTAATTAGCTTGTGGTAATTTATAAGTAATACGAGCTTAGTTGATGCTTATCACTATTCAACTATCCTAATTCTAAAGGGTTAAGTACATGACAATAATAAAATCAGGTTTAATTCAAATGGGTCTTAAGGGTGACACCAGCATGTCACCTGAAAAAATTCGTGACCTAATGTTAGAGGCCCATAGACCTCTAATCGACAAAGCAGGTGAGGCGGGAGTCCAAATACTATGTTTTCAAGAAGTGTTTACTCAGCCCTATTTTTGCCCCAGCCAAGATAAACGCTGGTATAGCGCCGCTGAACCTATTCCTAACGGCCACACCACGAATTTGATGTGTGAATATGCCAAAAAGTATCAGATGGTTATTATCGTACCAATCTATGAAGAAGCCATGCCTGGGGTGTATTACAACACAGCTGCAGTAATCGATGCTGATGGCACTTATCTTGGTAAGTATCGTAAAACCCATCTCCCTCATGTGGGTGGGTTTTGGGAAAAATTCTTCTTTAAACCCGGTGCTTCAAATTGGCCAGTGTTTGACACAGCCTATGGCAAAGTAGGTGTTTATATTTGCTATGACCGACACTTCCCTGAGGGTTGGCGTGCATTAGCTCTTAAAGGAGCAGAAATTATCTACAACCCTTCCGCCACAGTTGCTGGGATCTCCAAATATTTATGGGAGCTCGAACAGCCTGCATCGGCGGCTGCTAATGGTGTTTACATTGCTGCTATTAATCGCGTGGGTACTGAAGCACCGTGGAACATTGGCGAGTTTTATGGCTCCAGCTATTTCGTAAACCCTCGTGGACAAATAGAAGCTCAAGCAAGCGCAACAGAAGATGAACTGTTGATCCATGATATCGATATGGATATGGTTAGAGAAGTACGCGATGGTTGGCAGTTCTTTCGTGACCGCCGCCCCGAAACTTACACCCCACTGACTGATTTGAATTAATTAGTTATCTGGCTCAAGTCTAATAATAACAAGGAGCTTTTACATTGAATTTAACCAGCGCAAGCACAGCGACAAAGAATGTTGTCGAGGTTAAAGACGTTTATTTGGACTTCCCCACAAAAGACGGTGTTGTTAAAGCTTTGTCTAATGTGGATCTAAGCATCAACGCTGGCGAGTTTGTCTCCTTTATCGGACCATCTGGATGTGGCAAAACAACCTTGATGAGGGTGTTAGCTGATTTGGAAACACCCACCAGTGGATCAGTGCTGGTAAATGGTATGTCGCCTACTGAGGCGCGTAAACAAAGAGCTTATGGTTATGTGTTTCAAGCCCCAGCTCTATTACCTTGGCGTACCGTAGAAGATAACGTATTACTGCCTTTAGAAATTATGGGCTATGGCAAGGATCAGCGGCAGCAATTGGCGCAGGAATATTTGCAGCTGGTTAATTTGTCTGGCTTTGAGGCCAAATACCCTTGGCAGCTTTCTGGCGGCATGCAACAGCGAGTTTCAATTGCCCGTGCGCTCGTTGTGGAGCCTCAGTTGTTGTTTATGGATGAACCCTTTGGGGCTCTTGATGAGATTACCCGAGACCATTTAAACGACCAGCTACTGCGCTTATGGCAACAAACCAAAAAGACCGTAGTATTTGTTACCCACTCTATACCTGAAGCCGTATTTTTATCTAGCCGCATTGTGGTGATGTCCCCCAGACCTGGTCGTATTATCGACATCATCGATTGTAATTTGCCTGCTGATAGAACCTTGGATATTCGCGAGTCTCCTGAATTTTTAGCCATTGCCCAGCGAGTGCGTGCTGGGTTAGCAGCAGGGCATAGTTATGACGACTAACGTGCGACGTAAGCCCAGTTCTACCATCCCGGTGCTCACAGTGATATTGGCTATCATCTTGATTTGGTACGTAGGCGCTATAAACCTTAATAGTCCACAGATTATCGACCGTTATGAAAAAAAGGGCATAGACTGGAGCTTCAGCCAACTAGCTACAGATAGCTGGAATATGAAGCGTGCTGTGTTGCCGTCGCCTCACCAAATCCTATTGGAATTAAAAACCACCATTATTGACAAGCATGTCACTTCGAAACGAAGCTTGGTCTTCCATGCTGGTATTACCTTGTCGTCTACTCTGTTGGGGTTTGTATTGGGTGCTGGTTTGGGCATTAGTTTAGCTGTTGGTATTGTCTATGTTGAAACCTTAGATAAAAGTTTGATGCCCTGGATTATCACCTCTCAAACTATACCCATATTAGCCTTAGCGCCCATGGTTATTGTGGTTTTTGGTGCTATGGGTATTAGTGGATTACTCCCCAAAGCATTGATATCCATGTATTTATGCTTCTTTCCTGTGGCTGTGGGTATGGTAAAGGGCTTGCGTTCACCACAACCTATGTTAGTGGATTTATTAAACACCTACAGTGCCAGTAAATGGCAGGTATTTTGGCGCTTACGGCTGCCATCTGCAGTGCCATTCTTGTTTGCTAGCCTTAAAGTCGCCATTGCCTTAAGTTTAGTGGGGGCTATAGTGGCTGAATTACCAACGGGTGGGCAGGCTGGCTTAGGGGCGCGCTTATTATCTGGTTCATATTATGGACAAACTAACCTTATATGGGCGTCTCTAATTGTCGCTGCAGTGATGTCTGCCAGTCTTGTATCTATACTCGGCATGATTGAACGCAAAGTATGCTATCGACTCGCTGGTGGGCAGGAGATTAGCAATGAACTCTAGTTCGATGTTGAATCGTTTTGGCTCGGCCAGTGGTTTAGCATTGGTGCTCACATTATTGGCACTCACGTTACCTTGGGCAGTCACTTCAGTCGAAGCTGTAAGCGTGAATGTTTGGCAGCAGACAGATTGGTTGATCTTGTCGGTCACAGTGGCGCTATGCGCTTTGGCAGGCCTTATATTGGTTAATCAACTATTGCCCCGAGCGTTTTTGGTTACTGCATTAACGCTGCTTTCCCTATGGCAAATCACAAGCATTGTTAAGCACACTGAACTAGCAGGGCAGACGCAATTTGGCTTCTGGTTGTTGGTCATTGCCATAGGTCTCTGTGTATGGGCCAGCATGAAAGTCTTAGCGACCATCAGACTCTTTGATAACAAGGTACAAGGATTGATTAACTTAATAATTCCGGCGCTATTAGGCGTATGGTTCATAAGTTTATGGGAGCTTGCAACAATAGGCTTTGCTATTCCTCATGTACTGCTGCCCGCTCCTAGTGTGGTGGGAGAGTCTATCCTTGCGTCAATCCCCACCTTAGCTGCAGACTTTAACCAAACGGTGATTAAAGCGGTTATTCCAGGCTTCCTGTTGGGCAACTTTGTAGGCTTTAGCGTTGCTGTAGTGGCCGACAAAATACCCTTCTTACGGCGTGGCTTACTGCCTGTGGGGAATCTGGTTAGTGCTATTCCCATAGTGGGTATCGCGCCCATCATGGTCATGTGGTTTGGCTTTGATTGGCATTCTAAAGTAGCGGTTGTAGTCATTATGACCTTTTTCCCCATGTTGGTGAACACCATTGCTGGGCTGGGTGAGTCGGATGCCATGGAAAAAGACTTATTGCGCTCATACGGCGCCACTTATTGGCAAAGCTTCTTTAAGCTGCGGTTACCTAACGCGCTACCGTTTGTTTTCAACGCGTTAAAAATAAACTCAACCCTAGCCTTAATTGGCGCCATTGTGGCTGAGTTTTTTGGCACACCTATTGTTGGTATGGGGTTCCGTATATCTACCGAAGTGGGTCGCATGAATATTGAAATGGTGTGGGCAACCATAGCAGTTGCTGCCTTGGCCGGGTCAACATTTTATGGCATTCTGGCCTTGTTAGAAAGACGGGTCACCTTTTGGCACGCATCTTTTAGGAAGGCCCATCACTAATTAAAAAGTAGTTTTTATCAAGTAGGACAAGCACTAAATATGCTCTTTTGGAGTAAAGTTTATAAACCGTTGGAGGTTGAGTAATGAAAAATAAGTATAAAATAAGCAGTTTAATAGCTGGACTAACCCTGACTGCGTCAAGCAGCTTACTGTATGCGGCAGATGATGTAACACTGCAGCTTAAGTGGGTTACTCAAGCCCAATTCGCCGGCTACTTTGTAGCCCAAGATCAAGGTTTTTATGATGCAGAAGACCTTAACGTAACGATTAAGCCAGGTGGCCCAGATGTGGCGCCTCCACAGGTGATTGCCGGTGGTGGTGCAGACGTAGTGATCGACTGGATGCCTTCAGCCCTAGCTTCTCGGGAGAAGGGTTTAGCATTGGTGAATATTGCCCAGCCGTTTAAAAGCTCAGGCATGATGCTCACCTGTCGCAAAGACAGTGGTATCACTTCACCAGCCGACCTAAAAGATAAAACATTAGGTGTTTGGTTTTATGGTAACGAGTACCCATTCTTAAGCTGGATGGGCAAGTTAGGTTTGGCTACCGACGGCAGTGCCGGCGGTGTTAGCGTATTAAAGCAAGGGTTTAACGTAGATCCCATTTTGCAAAAACAAGCGGAATGTGTGTCGACTATGACCTATAACGAGTACTGGCAAATCATTGATGCCGGATTAGATGCAGATGAACTAGTAAACTTCAAATATGAAGACCAAGGGGTAGCTACCTTAGAAGATGGTTTGTATGTGCTTGAAGAGAACCTAGCTGACGCTGCCTTTGTCGATAAAATGGCTCGTTTTGTTCGCGCTTCCATGAAAGGTTGGGAATGGGCTAGAGCTAATCCTGATGCCGCTGCTGATATCGTCTTAGAAAACGATGAAACAGGTGCGCAAACAGAAGAGCATCAGCGTCGCATGATGGCCGAGGTTAATAAGCTCACTAGCAATGGTGGTAAGTTATCTGTAGCTGACTATGAGCGCACTGTTGAAACCTTGATGAATGGTGGTTCTGACCCTGTGATATCCTCTGCACCAAAAGGTGCTTGGACTCACAAAGTTTGGGATGCAGCTTTTTAAGCGGTTAGTTTAATTTGAAAACCCAAGGGGGCTGTTATAGAGATTACTATAATGGCCCCAAATATTGCTTTGTTAACTAAATTTTACCAAAGGGTCAATTAATGGTTGACCCTTTGGTAAAATATTGTTAAAAATGAATCAACAGTCGTTGCCACAACTGTTTTTTAGTGGGCATCGCTTAAACAATAAAAAATCTAACTTAGTGAAGAGTCCATTTAATGGCCAACACTAACGTTAAAGATTAAGGAGCTTCACTATGTCTTTACTTATAAAAGGTGGCACAATTGTCACTGCTGACCAAAGCTTTGCTGCTGACGTGTACTGTGTTGATGGCAAGATAGCCAAAGTAGGTTCAGATTTAAATGTTCCCGCTGGTACCGAAGTCATTGATGCTGCAGGCCAATATGTGATGCCAGGTGGCATTGACCCACACACCCATATGCAACTGCCGTTTATGGGGACTGTGGCTAGCGAAGATTTTTACTCAGGCACTGCTGCTGGACTTGCCGGTGGCACAACCTGCATTATCGATTTTGTTATTCCAGCCCCAGGGACTTCGCTCATGTCAGCGTTTCACCAATGGCGCGAATGGGCCGAAAAATCGGTGTCTGATTATGCTTTTCATGTGGCTGTAACTTGGTGGGACGAAAGTGTTGCGCAAGACATGGAGACGTTAGTTAAGGAACATGGCGTTAATAGCTTTAAGCATTTCATGGCCTACAAAGGCGCCATCATGGCTGATGATGAGATTTTAGTGAACAGCTTTAGCAAAGCTTGGGAATTGGGAGCCTTGCCTACTGTACATGCTGAAAATGGAGAGCTCGTATACCAGTTGCAGAAAAAGCTGTTGGCTATGGGTATTACTGGCCCAGAAGGCCATCCACAATCGCGGCCTCCGGAAGTTGAGGGAGAGGCAGCTAATAGAGCAATCCGTATTGCCCAAGCCTTAAAGACCCCTGTTTATCTAGTGCATGTATCCACAGAAGAGGCCCTAGATTCGGTCACTCGAGCACGAAATGAAGGGCAACGAGTGTTTGGTGAAGTATTAGCTGGCCACCTTTTGATCGATGATTCGGTATACAAAAATAAAGATTTTGATGTGGCTGCTGCCCATGTCATGAGCCCTCCTTTTAGGCCTAAGAAAGCCCAGGATGCCCTATGGAAAGGGCTTCAATCGGGTAACTTGCAAACCACTGCCACAGATCATTGCTGCTTCTGTGCAGATCAAAAAGCGGCGGGTAAAGATGATTTCACTAAAATTCCTAACGGCACAGGTGGGGTGGAAAACCGCATGGAGGTGTTATGGAACGCTGGGGTAAATACTGGGCGTTTAACCCTGAATGAATTTGTCAAAGTGACCTCCACCAATGCGGCGCAAATTTTCAACATGTACCCACGTAAGGGTGCTATTGCCGAGGGTTCTGACGCCGACATAGTTGTGTGGGACCCTAAAGGCAAAAAAACAATTTCAGCCAAAACTCACCATCAAAATGTGGATTACAACATTTTTGAAGGTATGGAAGTTACTGGCATACCTTCTCACACTATTAGTCAGGGCAAGCTTGTGTATTGCAACGGCAAGCTCAATGTTGAACGCGGGGCAGGTAATTACATTAAACGGCCACCGTTCGCGCCTTATTTTGATGCGATAGGCAAAATGCGCGACCTAGACCCCCCATTTTCTGTTGACCGTGATAGTTAAAGAAAAATTGTACAACGGATTACGATCTGGGCTTCCATTGGCAACACTTTGGCTGATTTTTTGCCCAAGTATTAAAAATAATAAAATTGAGGATCACTATTGTGACTGTATTTAGTTCCAACAGCTCTGGCCAATCTATGCCTGCAGGCCAACGCCTAAGCGAATCAGATTATCAGGCTAATTTCGCTGATATACATACCCCCCTCGATGCCCGTAGTGCTGTAGTTGAAGCGGACAGGTGTTATTACTGTTACGGAGCACCTTGTCAGACTGCATGCCCAACAGGCATTGATGTGCCTAGCTTCATTCGCATGATTGGTCAAAAAAATGAGGTAGGTGCAGCAGGAGTAATTTTATCTGAGAATATTATGGGTGGCACATGTGCCAGAGCCTGTCCTGTGGAAACATTGTGTGAAGATGCGTGTGTTAGGAATACCGAAGACGACCGACCGATTCAAATTGGCCTATTACAAAGGTTTGCTACTGATCGGGCGAGTGAGTTGGGTGCCAAGTTCTTTATCCGAGAGCCTGAAACTGGCCATAGAGTGGCGATTGTTGGCGCTGGTCCAGCAGGATTATCTTGTGCCCACCGCTTAGCTACTTTGGGCCATGAAGTGGTTGTTTATGAAGCTCAAGAGAAATCTGGAGGCCTCAATGAATATGGTCTTGCAGCCTATAAAATGGCTGGGGATTATGCGCAAAAAGAAGTTGAAGACATCCTTTCCATTGGTGGCATTAGCATAAAGCATGGTGTCAAAGTGGGAGAAGACGTTAGCTTCGCAGAACTACAAACTAATTATGATGCCGTGTTTATGGGAGTGGGCTTAGGCACTAGTAAAGCCATGCAGCTAGATGGTGAGCAAGCCTCTGGAGTCATAAATGCGGTGGATTATATTCATCAACTGCGGCAAGCCGAAGATTTAGGCAAACTATCTGTAGGCCAAAATATAGTGGTCATTGGGGGTGGTATGACTGCCATCGACATCGCCATACAAATTAAACGCCTTGGCGCAGCCAATGTCACCATGGCATACCGGCGTGGCAAAGAACATATGAATGCTAGCCTTGAAGAGCAAGAATTTGCTCTCAATGAAGGGGTGCATATAGCTCATTGGGCTCAACCTGTGAGCTTGCAAACTGAACAGGGAGTAATCACTGGCGTTGAGTTTAAGAAGGCGAACATAGAAGGTGGTGAAACATACATTATGCCAACTGATATGTTATTTAAAGCCATTGGACAGAGTTTAACTCCCATCAATATGGCAACCATTGAGTTTGTCAAAAGTTATGGTAAGTATGAAGTAGATGACGAACTACGCACCTCACTACCAGGGGTATGGGCAGGTGGAGATTGTGTTGTGGGGAGTGATGATTTAGCCGTAAGTGCTGTGCAAGATGGCAAGCTCGCTGCCCTGTCAATTCATAATACATTAACCCAAAGCCAAGCATAAAGGAGCCAGCCATGATTGACTTAACATCTAATTTTATCGGTATTCAAACACCCAATCCTTTTTGGCTGGCATCAGCGCCGCCAACAGATAAGGCTTATAACGTAAACCGTGCTTTCGAAGCAGGTTGGGGTGGGGTTATGTGGAAAACCCTAGGCGAAGCAGGCCTCCCGTTAGTGAACGTGAGTGGCCCTCGCTATGGTGCATGGCACGGTAAGGATCGTACCCTTATGGGCCTAAATAACATTGAGCTGATTACCGATCGAGACCTAGAAATAAACTTATCCGAAATCATTCAAGTAAAGAAAGACTGGCCTGATCGTGGGGTTGTAGTTTCTCTTATGGTGCCTTGTGAAGAGCAAGCTTGGAAAGATATTTTGATGCGGGTGGAAGACACTGGCGCTGACGGTATTGAACTGAATTTTGGCTGCCCTCATGGCATGTCTGAACGGGGCATGGGCGCAGCTGTTGGCCAAGTGCCTGAATATGTGGAAATGGTAGCTGCCTGGTGCAAACAATATTCTGATCTACCAACTATAGTAAAGCTCACTCCTAACATTACTGATATTCGCACTGCTGCAAGGGGTGCGGTGAACGGTGGCGCTGATGCAGTGTCGCTTATCAACACCATCAACTCGGTTATGGGTGTTGATCTAGATCAGATGAAAATGTCTCCATCGGTGGGCCAGCAAGGGTCCCATGGTGGTTATTGTGGCCCAGCGGTAA
>MDTF01005283.1_pt1 | contig 11563 bp, 11 predicted proteins | sample 811191 | NCBI WGS metagenome assembly MDTF01 (sample SAMN05326649, study PRJNA326480) | marine metagenome | isolation source: seawater | place: Southern Ocean | collected 2011
ACTATAACAAGTCCTGCATCTTTATAATTATCACTAATATCATAACCTTCAGATCTAACTTGGCTCAAAACCTTCTCAGTATCCGAACCTGCTTTTGGGCAGCCAAGGGATACAAAACCAATTTTTGGTGCATGGTAATCGAGTTTTGTTGTCATCTTAATGTAAAAAGAGATGGAAAATATAAACGATAATTACACCTACAAGAATCATAGAAATTTGCATTGCTGACTCTCTTAATTCAGTTTTTTTGTGCAAACCTGGAATAAGGTCGGATACAGCAACATAAATCAAGTTTGATGCTGTAAAGGCTAACAAAACAGGAAGTATGTCACCAGCAGAATCAATTAAAATATAAGTAATTACAGCGCCTAAAGTCATTGAGATGTTTGCAACTACATTTAACAAAATAGCTTTACCTTTTTTAAGACCTTTATGGACAAATATGGATATATTTCCCATCTCCTGTGGGATTTGGTGAGCATAAATCGCTAAAGCAGTAACTAATCCTAATTGAAATTCATATATGAACGCACTAGCTATTAGTATTCCATCGATAAAGTTATGGGATAAATCGCCTATAAGAAGGAGGCTTCCACTTTTATTGGGTTTAAGTTGTGCGTCATGTGAATGAGTTTCACAATGATCTCCGTGACAATGACGCCAAATTAATAACTTTTCTAGGGTAAAAAATACTAGTAAGCCAATTAATACTATAAACATAGTGTCATGAGAATCAGTGGCTTGCTCTAAGGCATGGGGGAGGATTTCAAGAAAAACAGCACCAAGCATAGTTCCTACCGATAAACTTACCATATTCGTGACAATATGGATGTTGGAATTTTTAAAAAAAAGAAAAGCGAATAATAAGCTTAAGAATCCACCCGCAAGGCAGGTGCCAATAATCCAAAAAAGTGTCATAGAAAATCCACGCTAAAAAAAGAGTGCTATTATAAATTGTTAGCAGTAAAGATGATATAGCTAACTATCAATCCAAAGTAACGATGCCATTCGGCCAGTATTTCCATCTCGGCGATATGAAAAAAAAATTTTCTGATCTCTAAAAGTACAGAAATCTTCAGTTACGCCTGCTCCGGAAATATTATCAATATTTAAATGATTAAGTTTTAATCTAGCTGCACCAGCAAGATCTAAATAGTATCTATTCTTTAATAATTTAAAGGCTTTTTTAGTATTACTATCTTTATTTATAAACAAACTATAAACATCATTACCTACTTCGAATGATTCTTGACTGATACAAGGTCCAAGCCATACAATTATTTCTGATGACGAATTAATCTTATCAATAGTTTTCTCAATTACTCCATTCAATAATCCTTTCCAACCAGCATGTATTAGGGCGACGAAGCTGCCTTGAAAATTTGTCAAAAAGATCGGTAAGCAATCAGCAGTTCTAACCGCGCACACAATTTTTTTGTTGTATGTAAAACTAGCATCACAATTTAATTTTTTTTTAGAGGGGAGTTCTTCGCATTTATGTGAGTGAATTTGATTTAACCAACATGGGTCAGATGGTAAAAAATTTGATAGTTTTTTGTAATTGCCTTCGACATGTTGCTTGATGTCGCCTACATTGTTACTCAAATTTAAAGAGGAAAATTTTTGTAAACTAATGCCGCCATTTCGCGTAGTTTGAATTGCTCTTATATTTTCTGGGGCTGGCCATTTAGGGATTATAAAATCTTCATTCATCATCAAATTCTAGATCTTCATTATCTTCATAAACCTGGTCACCACTAACATAAAAATCTTTATTTATTTTAAAACTCTCTTCTAATATGTCTTGTTCCGATTCTTCTCTTATCAATTCCAATAAATTTTTCATATCATCAGGTAAATCTACCTCCCATTTAAGAGATTTTTTAGTAACTGGGTGAATAAGACCTAGTGCTTTTGCATGAAGAGCTTGTCTCTCAAATTTAAGTGTTTTATTTTTAAAATTTTCTGTCATAGATTTAGTAGGAATAATTTTTTTTAATCCGTATGTTGGGTCACCGACAATGGGAGATTTATTATCTTGCATGTGAACTCTAATCTGATGCGTTCTCCCAGTTTTAAGAATACATTTTAAATAAGTATGGATACCAAACCTTTCTAAAACTTCGTAATGAGTAACGGCATCTTTTCCATTAATTCTATTAACTGCCATTTTTACCCTAATATGCGGGTGCCTTCCGATTGGTTTATCAATAACCCCACTTTTAACCATTACCTGACCCCAAACTATTGCTCTATACTCTCTATAAACACTTTTGCTCTGAAGTTGCTTTATTAGATTAAATTGGGCTATTTCATTTTTAGCAACCACCATTAATCCCGTTGTATTTTTGTCCAATCTATGAACAATTCCTGCCCTTGGTAAATCAGAATTTTTTGGGAAATGATAAAGAATTCCATTTAAAAGTGTACCTGACCAATTTCCAGCAGCTGGATGAACAACCAAATTAGTTGGTTTATTAATCACAATAATATCATCATCATCATAAACAATATCTAAAGCCATATCTTCAGGATCAAATTGATTCACTTGCTCTTCAACTTGTATATCTACATCAATTAACTCGCCACCAATCATCTTCTTTTTGGGTGTGAAATTTTCCAAACCAATTTTAATGAAGCCTTTTTTGATCCATGACTGAATTTTAGCTCTAGAATATTCAGGCATTAATTCATGTATGACTGAATCTGCTCTTTTTCCAACACAGGTATTAGGTACTATAAATTTTTTTTTGTTTACTGCCATAATGTATAATTTATTCGTAATTAATCAACTCAAGCTTATATGAAACTATTATTTTCTGTAATTTTATCAGTATTACTTAGTGGATGTTTCATTTTTGGTGAACCTGAAGAATTTGATGAAACAGAAGGTCGAAACGATGTTTGGATTATAAATGAAGCTGAATTTTTTTCCGACAGTAACGATTGGCAAAAAGCAATCCAATATCTTGAGGCTGGTGAAAAAAGATTTCCTAATTCAAAATTAGCTCCACAATTTAAACTAAACCTAGCATTCGCTTACAAAGAATTTTATAGAGCCCCTGAAGCAACAGCTATGATTAATAAATTCATACGTGCACATCCAAACCATCCAGCAATGGATTACGCTTATTATTTAAGAGGAATTATTTTATTTAAGGATAAAGGAATACTTAATAAACTATCTATGCAAGATATTAGTGATAGAGATATTTATCAATTAACTCAAAGTTTTAATGCATTTAAAGAATTAACCATAAAGTTTCCAAATACTAAGTATTACGTAGATTCTATTGATCGGATGACATACCTAATGAATAAAATTTCTGAATATGAATTGCATGTTGCTCGCTTCTATTTAAAAAGAAGGGCATATGTTGCAGCACTAAATAGAGCCAAATTTGTGATAGAAAATTATAATCAGTCAATCCACCAAGAAGAAGCCCTCGTCATTATGATTAGCTGTTATGAAAATTTAGGAATCATAGATTTAGGAAAAGATACGGAAAGGGTCCTAAAAACAAATTATCCTAATTCAAAATTTAATGCAGAAGCGATGGTAAGTAGAAAGAAGGATTGGTGGAAGTTCTGGGATAGTCTTTTTAATTAATCAATTAAACTTGCTTTTTCTTCTTCATTTTTTCACGAAAAGCTGTCTCAGCCCTCCTTCTAGAAACAAGACCTGTTTTTTTATTCCCAGTTTTTGATTTTTCATCAAAAGGATTACTTGAGTTCTTAAATTGAATTCTCAACGGTGTCCCAGTTAAATCAAAAGCTTTACGATAAAATGATTCTAAAAATCTAATGTAATCTTGTTTTAATCCTTCTAAATGATTACCGTGAACAATAATAGTTGGAGGATTCATACCACCCTGATGTGCATATTTTAATTTAGGTCGAATTCCTTTTACTATACTAGGTGTATGACTAATTAAGGCATTTGATAAAACTGAATTAAGTTGAGGTGTGGTAAATTTAGTTTGAGCAGCCTTATGTGCTGTTATGATTGACTTCATTAAAAGAGGAAAACCATCTTGATTTAAGGCTGATATAAAAACTTTTTCGGCAAATTTCACAAATGGTAATTTTTTATCAATATCGCTTTTCAATTTCTCACGTTCGTATTCTGAAACAGAATCCCACTTATTTAAAGCAATAACTAACGATTTACCACTCTCTAAAATAAAGCCAAGAATATGCATATCTTGTGCTGATATACCATCTTTCGCATCAACAACTAGAACTGCTACATTTGCAAAATTTATTGCATTTAAAGTTTTGATGACTGAAAATTTTTCTACAGATTCAAAAACCTTACCTTTTTTTCTTATACCCGCTGTATCGGTTAAAATAAATTTTTCTTTGCCCCAATTAAAATCGACTGAAACTGCATCCCTTGTAGTTCCTGGCTTATCAAAGGCAATAAAACGATCCTCACCTAATAAAGAATTAATTAAAGTAGATTTCCCAACATTTGGTCGGCCAACAATAGAAATTTTAGGGTACTTATTATTAGTATCTTGCTGAACATTTGACTCGCTATCTTGCTCCAATAAAAAATCCCTAAGTCCAGCGATACCATCTCCATGTGCTGATGAAATTTTATGGATATTATTAAAACCAAGCTTATAAAATTCTGCTAAAGCGCTATCATCGAGCATTCCTTCAGCTTTATTTACTAATAACATTTTCTGCTTATCGTTCTTTCTAATAATTTCAGCAATATGTTGATCAATAGAATGAAGTCCGGATCTTGCATCAACAATTAATAAAACAATATCACTTTCATCAATTGCTAATTTGGTTTGGGTAGCCATCTCTTTTTGAATACCGTATTTCTTATCTGGCTCAAAACCACCTGTATCGACAAGAATGAATTCATGCTCCCCTATAACTAACTTTCCATAATGTCTATCTCTAGTCAATCCTGGCATGTCTGCTACGATTGCATCGCGTGTTTTAGTTAATCTATTATACAAGCTTGATTTACCAACATTTGGACGACCTACAAGCACTATAGTTTTCATCTCTTATATAATCCTAAATTTAATAAAGCCAATCTAAAAAACCTTTCTCTTTTTTGTTTTTATCAAATACTCTATGTTTCTTATTTCTACTAGGCTTCATTTCTTCCCCATCAACACTTTCTTCCCCATCAACACTTTCTTCAAGTAAATCTTCTTCATCATTATCAAAAATTCGATGTTTTTTTAAATTATTTGATTTTTTATTTATTTGAGAATCATTAGATAAAATAGAAGTCTCTCCATTTTCAAATTCTAATTCATCATTAATAGTTTGCTCACCAACTTTTAAATAAATAATATCCCCAGTTGCTGTCATAAGTGCAAGTTTTGAATTACCTACTTTAATTATATTATTTAATATTCTAGAATCCTCAAATTTTATTCTTCCTAAAATAGATCCTCCATCTATTTTTAAAAAATGAACATATCCATCAAAATCACCAAATACAACATAATCATTAATGATCATACCCGTTTGGATTTTTCGATATTTTAGAGCAGCCTGACGCCATTCAATTTCACCATCCTCTTTATTTATTGAGTAAATAGAGCCAGTGTCATGAGTGATAAATAAATTAAAACCATCAGAAACCATACCGTAGAAACTTGATATAGGGCGAGTCCAGATAGTTTTACCAGACCTCCGCTCTAATGCTGAAATATCTCCATTTGTGGTAATCCCATATATTATGGTGCCATCGATAATTGGGTGGCTCGTTATATCATTTGCTCTTTCAATATCTGTTGTTCCCTTAGCACGTGAAATATTTGACTCCCAAACTAAACCTCCAGTTGGGCCATCAATTGCAATCATTTTTCCACCAGGTAAACCAAGATAAATAACATTATCTGATTGAGTAAATTTTCCTTCTGATTTAAAAGTTAAGGGAGGAATCGCTGCTTGATATTTCCATAGAATAGAGCCGTCTATCGTATTAAGTTGAACAATTTTATAGCTATTAAGCTTTACAACAATTTTTGAGTCATAGATGAGTGGTAAAGAATTAACTTCTCCCTCCAATAAGGTTTTCCAAATCAATTCTCCATTACTATCAATACACCACAAAAAACCGTCAGAAGAAGAAAAATATATATTATTACTGTCCCCAATAATCCCTGAAGTTATTATTGTTTCAAGATTTTTTTCCCATAGTGTATCTCCATTTTCAATATTTAATTTTTTTATTGTCCCATCAGATGTAGCGGCATAAAAGAATTCATCAGTTTGAAAAATATCTAGATTTCTTCCATCGTGTTTACCGATATTTTCTTGCCAAATTACTTCCAGATCAACATTACTTTTTAAATCATATAAGGGAGTTGGTAATTCAATAAAGTCATTTCCAAAATATGTTTCCTCAATTTGATCATGGAGTTCTTGAACAGGCCCAAAAAAACAACCGCTCAAGAATATACCCATTAAAAAAACAATTTTCATTGACCAATAGAATCTATTTTATTTTGTAATATTTTTCTTAAATCTCCTTGCCCTTTGTTCAAGTCAAGGCTTTTGAGGTATGATTTCTTTGCCTGCTCATCATTGCCTTGCTTTAAATAAATATCACCAATAATGTCTTTTGCAAGGGATTGAAAACCAACAGAATCTATTTGATTGGCTGCCGTCATAGCTTCATCTAAATTACCAGCTACAAAATATAAATTTGCCAAAGTATAATATGCCATTGATGCAATTGATTCCTCGGTTGCATTGTTACTCGCCCAAATTAATTCCTTAATAGCTTCTGCATTTTTATTTTCTTGAGAATACAGCCTAGAAAGATATATGGCAGCTCTTGAAGCATAAGGTGTATTGGGGGCATTTATCTTAAGTAATGAAACTTTTTTTTCAATTAAATCTATTTCTGTGATTTTTTTTATTAAAATTTCTTGATATATTGCTGAAGCTTGCTCGTTATTTCTTATTTTTTTATCTAAATAGATATTAAATAAGAAATAACCGCCTAATAAAATTGCTACACTTGCAATAATTAAGCGCTTGTGATTATTCCAAATTCTCTCTAGTTTTTCAATCTGTTCCTCTTCTGTATCTAAAGCCATATTATTTCCTTTTTGATAAATTTCCTGGGATTGATGCTAATAATTCTTTTGTATATTTAGTTTTTGGATTGCGAAAAATTATATCAGTTTTTCCTTGCTCTATAAGTTTTCCATCCCTCATTACAATGACCTCATCTGCAATATGTCGAACTATTCTTAAATCGTGCGTTATAAAAAGATAAGTCAACCCGAACTCTTTTTGTAAAGATTTCAGAAGTTGAATAATTTGTGCCTGAACTGAAACATCAAGTGCTGATACAGGTTCGTCACATATAACCAATTCAGGTTCCAATATAAGTGCTCGAGCAATACCAATTCTTTGTCTTTGACCTCCTGAAAATTGGTGAGGGTATTTTGAAAGATCAGCTTCAACAAGTCCCACCTTTTTTATCATGCTTAATATTTTAGAATATTGACTTGCATTGTCTCCCATACCGTGAATTTTTAGTGGCTCCTCCATGATTCTTATTATTTTCATTCTTGGATTTAATGAAGCATAAGGGTCTTGAAAAATCATTTGTATATTTTTTCTAGTATTTTTTAGAACATCCCCATTAATTGTCCGCATATTTTTATTTTTAAACGTAATTGATCCTCTATCTAGATCAACTAATCGTATTAAACTTTTTGCTAAAGTAGATTTTCCACTTCCAGACTCACCAACAACAGCAAGGGTTATACCTTTTTTTATACTTACTGATATTTTATCTAATGCCTTAATTGAGCTCTGTGTACGGGCAAAAAATCCTGATGTTTTAACATATTCTTTTGATAAGTTTTTTGCTTCTAATAAAATCTCCATTTTTATATTATTACCCCATTAACTTTTTTAAAAGCGTGTAATCTATTGGTTTCAAATTCTTTTTACCTTGGGAATCAGGAACACAATCAAGTAAAGCTCGAGTATATGGATGCTTTGGGTTTTTTAAAACCTTAGCAACACTTCCTTGTTCAACAATTTCTCCTTGATACATTACAGCAACATCATCAGCAATATCTTCGACCACCCCAAAATCATGAGTAATAAAAAGCATGGTCATTTTAAACTGTAATTTAAGATCATTTAAAAGATTTAAAATTTGAGCTTGAACAGTAACATCGAGTGCCGTAGTTGGTTCATCAGCAATCAATAATTTAGGTGAGCATGAAATTGCCATAGCAATCATAACTCTTTGTCTCTGACCACCTGAAAGTTCATCTGGGTAACTATTAATTCGCTCTTTGGGTATTCCAACAATACCAAGTAGTTCTTCCACACGCTTATTTAAATCTATTTTGTTCAGCTTTTCATGGATTTCAATTGCTTCTTGAATTTGATACCCGATTGAAAGAACAGGGTTGAGGGAGGTCATAGGTTCTTGAAAAATCATTGCAATATCCTTCCCCCTTCTCTTCCTTATTTCCTCTTTGGATAAATTTAGCAAATTAATACCTTCAAAGATAATAGTGCCGGACATAGATAATTGGCTTGAAAGAAGCTGCATCACTGATAAAGCTGTCAAACTTTTACCGCTTCCAGACTCACCAACAATGCATGTAGTCCTACCCTTATCAACACTCAAAGAAATATTTTTAACTAATTTTAATCTAGATTTATTATTAGGAAAAACTTTTAAGTTTTTGATTTGTAATATATTATTTTTCAAAATTTATTTTTTCTTTTATATATAAAGAAATATTTTGTTCATCTACAGGTATTTGGATTCCATTATCACGAATAAGTTTTACCTGAATTATTTTACTCTCGACTTCTTGATCTCCAATTATTAAAGCAACTTTTGCTCCACTTTTATCAGCCTTCTTCATTTGAGATTTAAAGCTAGATCCTTCCATATTTAAACTTACTTTTACCCCATCATTTCTTAATTTTTCAGCAATATTAAAGGCGTACGGCCTTGCAATATCGCCCAGATTTACAATATAAGCATCAGGCAATATATTCTTGTTATCTCTATTTAAGCCCTCAAGTAAGAGAATTATTCTCTCTATACCAATTGCAAACCCACATGCTGAAGTTGGTTTACCCCCTACTCTTTCAACCAAATAATCATAACGGCCTCCACCTGCAATTGTACCTTGACTTCCTAAATCACTCGACACCCATTCAAAAACGGTACGATTATAATAATCTAAACCTCTTACAAGCCTTGTATTAATTTTAAATTTTATGTTGTGAACTTCAAGAATACTACAAAGATCTTCAAAATGTTTTTTTGCTTCATTTGATAAGTGGTCTAGTAACTTAGGAGCAGAATCCAACATGGGCTGCATTTCTTTATTCTTGCTATCAAGTATTCTTAAAGGGTTTTCATGTAGGCGCCTTAATGCATCGCCATCTAGAGTCTCTTTATTTTCCTCAAAATATGAAATTAACTTTTCTCTATATAAAATTCTGTCATCAGGGTCTCCAATTGAATTTAGCTCCAAGGTTATATTTTTAAGTCCCAAAGCACCCCATAGTCTTGCTAATAACAAAATTTGCTCTGCATCAGACTCTGGTTTTTGAAAACCAAATGATTCAACTCCTACCTGATGAAATTGCCTTTGTCTCCCTTTCTGGACATTCTCATGCCTAAACATAGCCCCGCGATAAAATAACTTTACAGGTCCGTTATAAGTTAAATTGTTTTCAATAATTGCCCTTACACACCCTGCGGTTCCTTCTGGCCTTAGGGTTAATTTATCTTTATTTAAATGATCTTCCCAGCTATACATCTCTTTTTCCACAATATCAGTGTGAGTACCCACACTTTCAACAAACAAACTAGTTGGCTCAACTAATGGCAGCCCTATCTCTTGATAATGGTACTGATCTAAAATATACAATACTTTCTCTTCAAAATAGCGCCATAATCTTTGCCTTTCTGGTAAGACATCATAAAAACCCTTCAATGTTTGAAATTTGTTAGCCATTTTTAATCTTTGTTATTTACCTGATAATTTTTTTCAACATATTTATTAATTATGTCTATAAAGTCAATTCCGATATTATCACCTTTTAATGTAACTGTTTTTTCTCCGTCTACATAAACTGGTGCAACTGGTACCTCACCTGTTCCTGGCAGGCTTATGCCTAGATTAGCCATTTTTGACTCACCAGGTCCGTTTACAACGCAACCCATGACTGCAACAGTCATTTCTTCAACTCCTTGATATTTATGCTTCCATCCAGGCATACTTTCTCTAAGGTAAATCTGTATATCTCCAGCTAACTTTTGAAAAAAAGTTGAAGTAGTTCTTCCGCATCCTGGACAAGCTATTACAATTGGTGAGAAGGCTCGAACACCTATAGTTTGGAGTAATTCTTGAGCAACAATTACTTCTTTTACTCTAGATTCACTAGGTTCTGGCGTTAAAGACATACGAATAGTGTCTCCGATACCATTTTGTAGAAGGTATCCCATTGATGCAACTGAAGCAACAATACCTTTCGTACCTATACCCGCCTCAGTTAGTCCAAGATGAAGTGGGTAATTACATCGTTTTGACAAGTTTGTATAAACCTCGATTAAATCTTGTACATCGCTTACTTTACAAGAAACAATTATTTTATTTTTTGCTAACCCTAAATTTTCAGCTTGATTAGCACTATCTATAACTGAGCGAATAAGTGCTTCTTTCATAATCGACTTTGCTGAAAGAGGTTGACTTAAAAGAGCGTTATTATCCATAAGACCCTTAAGCATCTCTTGGTCTAAGCTCCCCCAATTTACACCAATCCTTATAGGTTTATCATGATCAATTGCTATGTTGATCATTGTGGCGAACTGGTCGTCCCGCTTACTCCCCTTGCCGACATTACCAGGGTTAATCCTATACTTATCTAACGCGACAGCGCATTCAGCGAACTTTTTTAAAAGTTTATGGCCGTTATAATGAAAATCTCCTATTAACGGAACATTACAACCTATAGCTAAAAGCTCTTGCTTAATGCCATAAACCTCTTTAGCAGCTTCTTCATTGTTTACTGTAATTCTAACTAACTCAGAACCTGCTTTCCATAATTCATTAACTTGAGCAACAGTAGACTTACGATTAGCGGTATCTGTATTCGTCATTGATTGAACAACAGTTGGAGCTCCTCCCCCAATAGCTACTCCACCAACAAGAACTTGTAATCTATTTTTATTTATTTTCATTTCACTTGGCTATCACTTACAAAGGATATTTTTTTATTTCTTTTAGTTTTATCTTGGACTTGTCCAGCTAATTGGCCACAAGCTGCATCAATATCATCACCTCTAGTTTTTCTTATAGTCGTTATAATACCCTCATCAGCTAAAACCTCTTTAAACCTAGTCATTGTATTTTTATCAGAACATTTATAACCACTATTTGGAAAAGAATTAAAAGGAATAAGATTAAATTTGCAAGGTACATCTTTTACCAAATCAATTAATTCTTTTGCTTGGGCAATAGAATCATTTACCCCTTTAAGCATTACATATTCAAAAGTTACAAAATCTCGAGGGGCATAT